>OIZG01000077.1_pt1 | contig 97046 bp, 127 predicted proteins | sample 1588561 | NCBI WGS metagenome assembly OIZG01 (sample SAMN03283267) | human gut metagenome | biome: human-associated habitat; material: feces | host: Homo sapiens | place: USA | collected 2013 | reverse complement strand
TCTGTTTCCACAATCTAAACAAATCATAATTCTCTCCCATGAAAACAATCTTTCATTGCCAAATATTTTCTTTATCATATTCAATATTTAGTTTTACAAAATCTGTTCTCATCTTATCTCTCATTTGAGCCATCATATCAAGTTGCAAGTAAGAGATAGTTTGTCGAGTCTGCTCTAATGCAGTATTAGTTTCCGGAATATAATATAAGTAACTTATCGTATCCATATAACCATTGAATTTAGCCCATAATTCCATTTGTGTTCCTGAATTTTGAGTACACATATGTTTATATCCATTGTTAATTAAATCCTGTTTATTCATTATCATTCACCTACCTTGAAAGCAATTTTTCAACTATTCATTTTTCCTCTTTTAATATCAAACAATTTTTCATTATGCTAATCTTATTCCGTTTTTTGCTTGATACTCAGCCCAACATTCGTTAAATCTATTTGGGTTTATATCTTTGCCTCTAAGAAACCTTGCATATTTTCTTTTCAATGGCTGCATCTCTTTTTTATAGATATCTTCATTAATCCAATTCCAAATATCCATATATGCCATGTCGTACTTTACACCACGTTCGGGTTTCCATTCAAAAACATCAGAACATATAATATTGACTTTTTCATTAAAATCAAGCTGTGATGCGACCAAATCAATGACTTCCTGATTTTTTTCAATTACAGTAATACTTTTCACTTCTGGTTTATCTTGAATTGCCATGACAATCATTCCAATTCCAAGACCACCAATAATAATATCTCCATATGCCTTTGAACAAAATCTTAAATTTGTTCGTTGTTCCATACTTGTGTCAGACATGACACACTCTCCGTTATGTGTTAATCTAATATATGTTCCGGGCATAATACCATCTAACATTGCTCTGAAATTGCCTTGTTTTATCTCAAACTTCTCTAATTTCCAACCGTTATTTTCTCTTTCCTCTAATAACTCTGGCATATTTTTATACATTCAATCACCTACTTTCATTAAGAAGAAACCGTCATTTTATTGAAAATGGGTGATATTTCTATCACCCTTAACTTGTTCTTCCACGTATAAATCCTTGTACAAAATATAGTCTAGCTGTTCTACAATCTTCCTCATTTCCGTCAACCAAAACTTCTCCAATAGAACTAACATTTGACTCATATTGTAAAGCTAAATCTAATATACTCTGTAATGTATCACTTTGCTTTTTGGCTTCTGATAAATTTAATATTTCCTGCATTTGATATTTTAAAATCGTTTTCTTTTTTGCTAACTTTCCAAATTCTTCGCCCTGTTTAAAACAATACCACTTATTCACATCCATCTTGTAACGCTCCCATCGTTTTATTGTATAAATCATCGCTATAATTATTCAATAATTCTTCGGCGGTTTTCTGCCATTGATATTCTTCTTCTGTTAATTGATTTAGAATTTCCTCATCAGGAATAGAATATTTTTCAAATGCAGCAACCTTACTACAGAATATTCTATGATGATCTTTTACAAGATAAGTGTCAATACCATAAATACAGTTATTAACAGTTGTAAGTTTATAGCCCATACTTTCTGCATACTTTAATGTACTTTCTAACATAATGTAATCCTCCTTATTTTTATGTTCCAATATGGTTCTACTTTAAATAATGTAAAATTTTATAATACTTTTTACATTCCAATATGGGACTACTAAACTCTACTATATTATATCACACATAAAAGTGACTTGAAAGTTAAATTTCAACTTATATTACTCATAATCTACTATTCCAATTTGACTTCCCTGAGTTAATACTACTTTCTTTTCTTCTCCGTATTCCCAATCATTCACTGTAAATTCATCAATGTCATCTAACTCTGTAGCAAAATTACTTCCAAATGACTGTATCATTCCGATGCAAACAGGCATATCTTCATCATAATTTTCAAGTGCAGCTTTTAAATCTCCTACTGTCATAATTTCACCTATACTCTATTATACTTCTGTATATGCATATTAATAATCTCCGATTGACTAAGCATTCTTAAATAACCATTCTGAACTTCTTCATTGATCCAATCTTCAAAAGATTTATCATATCCATGTGTAGTTTTAAAAATGAATAATGTCTTTAACTGCTCTTCTGTATACACTCTTTTATCCGCAACACATTCAAACTGTCTCATAAATTTCAATCTCCTATATCTTGAATCTATTCTTTCATCTGCTTTTTATTTCTATATGATTCCATATACCATTCCAAAAAGTCACCATATAGATGTTTTTCCGCTTCTTTTCTGGCACTTGCAGCATCTTCTATAGTATCGTAAGTGCCAAGCCAATATGACTGCTTCTGGAATTTAATTGCTGCTCCCCATTTTCCGTTAGCCCTATGCACTCCATTGACTCCCGATGTATTATCTTTTCTCATCTTTTGACCATTTAAAACAATTGATGCTTTAGTATGTTTTTCCTTTTCTATATCATCAGCACATCCGCATGAGCGTTTCCACTCAAGATCAGATGCAGTACATGTTATCGTGTTACCACAATCACATTGACAAATACAAGACAGCCCATTTTCTTTCGTAATTCCCGTTACTTTCAGCATACCTATACGTTTTCCGATTAGATTATAAGATGTAGAGCATCCACAACTTATACTTTTACCATATATAAGATGGTATGGTGAAACTTCTTTGATTGTTCCGCACTTGCATTTACATACCCACATCTGTGTGTTATTCTTATATTCGCCTTTTTTCAAAACTGTCCAAAATCCAAATTGTTTTTCAGTGAGATCTTTTAACACAATTGCATCTTCATTGTAACAGTTTTTTCTTAATGTATCTTTTCTTTTTTCTTTGATACATTTATCGCACATTGTTGCGCTGCCACCCTTTAGTAGCTTTACAGAAACTTGTCTTGTACCACCACACAAATCACACAAACATTCCCATATAGCATATTTATTTTTAACTCCTACAATCCTCTGTGGAATTAAATGTCCAAAGTGCTGCCCTTGTATGTTTTTGATACGACTACCATTAAAACGAATATATTCATCCATTTTTATTCCATCCATACGTCCTCAATGATATTTTCTGAATTTACAGTGAATAAAAATTGTTCAGAACCTTCTGCATTTATATATGCAATTTTATCATATCCGTTATTATCACTATCTCCGACATAAACAGAAGTCTCTCCATCAACTTCGTAATCTTCAAATGCACAGATAATATCATCTTCGTCAAATTCTTTTCCAATAAATTGCTTTAAATTATTTAACACCATATCACTTGTCATAATTTTCACCCCGTTTTATTGAATATTCTTTCTGTTATTTTACCATAAATCAATCAATCTGTCACTCACCATCAATTATCTCCCGTTCTTTATATGTGTTGTTTGTAAGATCCTCATCTTGAAAACTGGTATTCATCTACTTATTGAATCTGTCTATGAAAAAATTTCCAGCATATGTTATATAAGCTATTTGATAATATTTTTCTGTTTCCCAAAATTCTATGGGAGAAGCACTTATATTATTTTCTTTTAGAATTTCTTTTGCCTTAAATAATTCTTTACTTGTCATATACCCTCCATGAAATTCTCGTTCTATTTATACGTCAATATTTAATTCCTTGTCTTTCTTTTTTAACATTGATAATTGTTTTTGTAATTTATTTAATCCTTCTAGCATTCCCCTATTGTTATTTCTTAATGCTTTAATAGAATTTTTCAACCGCATATTTTCCGCTTCCAGTTGCTCTATATACAAATTTAATTCTTTAATTATTACGTCTACGTCATTCTCTTTTACAAAAGCATCGTTACTATCTGGCATATAATATACTTTAACGTTCTGCATTTTTTGATTCTCCTCTTAACTTAATAATGCTATAATAAATACCGCAATTCCTACATATGCAATTATACATCCTAATGTATACATATCATCTACTCTCCTTTCCACTTGTCACACACATAAACAAGTACAAATCATTCCTACAAATCCACCAATAATGAATCCAATTACAATTCCTACGATCATTTATTTTCCCTCTTTCGCAGCAAAATACTGTTTTTGTTATATGTTTCGTAGCTTCATAAGTTCTATGTATTTCTTTTGCAATCTCTTTATTGCTCATACCTTTTATCAACATATTTTTAATTGATAGCTTCTCAAAGTCAGTTATCTTATTTCTATGTCGTTCTGGTTTACCGTTATCTTTCTTCCATTCATAGTTAATCCAGGATGGCTCTGGAAATAATGTTTCTCTTTCATATTTCTTCCAATTAATTACATCCTGATGATTTTCAGCCCATTTCCAAAACTCTGCTGCGTCAATCAAATATCGTGTCTGATTTTTCAATTTGACCTTTTTACAAGGAAGATCATATTTATCAATCCATCTCACTACTACGCTTATATCTGAATGAAAGCATTTTGCAAGTGTTTTCGCACTAATTCTTTCACCATAATAATGATTTAGTCCCATTTTGCTTGCTTTATGCTTCACAGAAGATACACTTCTATCCAGAAATTTTGCCGTAGTTTCAACTGATTGATTCAAATACCTTCTATACATATAAGTTTCTTCATCTTTTGTCCATTCTCTTCTTCCCATACACTACCTCTTAGCTTCTAGCTTTCAATAAAATACGATTTTCATTTACTCTTATGGTTCAATTAGTTTCATATAGTTCCCATCCGCAATTACTATAAATCTAGGATTTTCTTTAGATCCCATTAATGTAATTGCAATTTTACCGTTTGTCCAACAATCCCATATAAGTACATCACCTATAATTTCACGACATTTAATGCTATGAAAATAATTCAATAATCTTCCATACAGTTCATCATATGATAAACCTCTTCTTGTTACTAATCCATTTTTCCCATCTTTATGTGCTTCTTGAAAAGTCATATCATTCACCCCTTGAATTTAAATTTACTTATGTAACATTTCTTTTAACCATGCATTAAAATTGAAATTCTCCATATTCTCTTCTCTTTCCGTATAGTTCCCGTTATAATTACGAAAACAGTTTCCAGAATCACGTTTGTCTTTATCCCAACATGATACATGCTTATTTGTCCCTTTCATTATTTTTCACCTCTTCCATCAGATATGATAATCCCTTACTATAGTGACGATTGAACCAATCATATACAGTATTCTTATTAGTTCCTTTTGGAAATGCATACCATGCAGCTTTAAGATTTCCATTACGATCAACAGGAACGTTCTGAAATTCTTTCCATGAAGCTTCTACATTCTTATCAATTGTGTCTTGTAATGTTAGTTTTGATATTTCCAGTTCTTCATTTGCTGTTGTGATATTCATATTCTCCATATGTATTCACTGTTCCTTTCTACAAATTAATTGGATTTATAAATATTACTTTATGATTCGTAATTTCCTTTTTGAACTTCATTTTTAATATAAAGTGGGATAATCCCAAATAACCAAAATGAAGTTTGCTTTATATATTGTTCACCAACTTTTGTATAATAACCAGATTGCTTAACTTTTTTAATGTAAAATCTTTCTCTTTTAACTAACATATAACAATTTCCTTTCGATCAAAAAATTATTTTAATTCTTCTATTGAAAATCCATATTTTTCTTCGAATTCATTTTCCCCGTAAGTCTCTAACATATCCATAATATTAGGATGTTGCCAATCAACAAATTCAAATAATTCTTCTGCCACATCTTTGTACCCATTACATTCTTCTACAAAATCGTTGCCTGTGTAACAACTATTAAGAACATTTTTAATTTCTTCCTTATTTAATTTTGTATCTATATTAATTTCATTCAAATCAATATCTGGAATATAAATAATATCATCAGTTATTTCAAAATCACTTTTATATATAATACAGTCTTGTCCATCCGAAAAATCAAATAAATCTTTAAGTCTATATCCTTTGATTAATTTTTTCTTTAATTCTTTTACTGTCATATTTATTATTCCTTTCTTAAAATCATCATTTCATGCCAATTCTAACCAATATGAGTTTTTTAATCCTCTTGCTGTTTTTATCGTCCCATTACAGATTTTAAATTTTACACCTAATAACATTGCTGTATTTCCATTTATCTCATATCCTTTACTCTTTAAGTGATGTAAAAATTTATTCATCTTTATTCTCCTTATATTTTCTTAAAATAGTTTCAATTTTATCCGCAAATTTAGATGTTGTAAGTGTCGGTGTACCATTTAATGCGTTCATAACTATCTGAATTTCTTTTTCTGTTAACATGATTACCTCAATTTTCAGCATAAAACTCTTGTTTCATCTATAATATTTTTCTTCTAAATATGTACTGTCAAAAAGTTCCTTCTAATAAAATTTCTAATGTGCTTAAATCAACAATCCTGCACCAGAATCCTTTGTATTTTCCCAACATATCTAAAATTTCTTCTGGTTTATTAAATGCTTTTTCTGCTACCCATGTATTAATATTATTTTCTCTATATATAAACAATTTCCATTTCATAATATTTCTCTCCATTCTTCTGTTAAAAATATTGTTTTATCTCTACTGACTAATTTCCATTAATCCATGTTTGTAGCAATATTCAACCTTCTTCATCATATATTCTGGATTATCACTACATAACATATAATCAGTTCTTAATTCTGACGGATGACAACCTTTTGCAAGACCTTGCTTCTTTCTTATTCTGTCATTCTTCGTTTTGTTATAAATACAAACACTATTGTATGAACCAAGCCAAGTATTAGGATTCCATTTATTTGCAAATACGCAAAGATAATCTTTTCCAACTGTTACATCATAATACTTCTGGTTATCGTTTTCTCCATATTTCCATTCATATTTCATAAAATTTTCCACCTTTCTGAAACTCTTATCTCAAAGTTCCTCATATTCTGTTCTAATCCTTGAACCAACAAAAAACCAATTCTTAGGCTGACTTCTCCATGAATTAGGATCAGCTTCTTTATGTTTGTTATCATATCCGATTAATAAATTATTTCTATCCAATGAATTAACAGTTCTCCCATTAATCTTATAATCGCAAATGGGTAAATATTTTTTCTCACCTATTTTATGAATGATAAACCGTATTTTCCAAAAGTCATTGACATATCGTAAAAACACATTTCCTTTGCCGTATTTTGATTCTAAACGTTTATATTCTTCTATTAATTCATTCTGTTTTGGTGTAAGTTTCATAATATTTTCATCCAATCTAAAACTTTATTTCATTAATAATTATTTCTCACATGTTTGATTTTGTTTTTAATTACTCTTAAAAATCCACCATCAATTTTTAGGTTTTCACAATTTGAAGAATCTTTTTCTAACCAATATTCCATCTGTGCGCTCCATAAATCACGTTTACATGAGTCTGGTATATCAATTACAATGTTTCCGTTTTTATCAATAGTTGCATTCATTTCGTCCTGTAAAGCTATAGTTAATTTCATATTTGTTTCCTCCAATCTTCAATTTGAAATATCTCTTTCATCTAAAGTAAATCATATTTTTCTTCCCATAAAAGAAGTTCTTCTTCCGGCATCTGATCTAAAGTATCTCTTACTTGACTATGTATATCTTCTGGTGCGGTAAACGTTAATTCATATCCAAGAAATTCTTCTATCATGTCAACAGATTCATTGGAAATAATTTCCTCTAATTTATCTTCTATTGATTCATAACTATTAGTTCTTTCCATTTCCTGAATATTATCACACCAGCTATTCTCACATTCTTCTGGTGGATTTTCTTCTCCATTACAAATCATATCTCTTAAAATTTCCTCTGCTTCTTCTGGTGAGTTGGCTTCAATTTCATATGTTTTTCCATAAGTTTCGTGATATTCAATACTAAATTTTTTCATTTTCTTTACATCCTTTCCAATACTTTACAACAACGATCTGCAAGTTCTTCCATCTGTTCTTCTGTGATATGTCTAAATTTCCAACACCAGTCAATTCTATTACATATCCAGCCAATACTTTTATCATGCCAAGGTTTATATTCCTCATAATCCTTTAAAGCATTATCAATTTCCTGATAATAGTTTCTCTGTTTCTTTTCTTTCTTCATAACGCATATTCTCCAATTAAAACAGGTGGCACTCTATATCAAGTACCACCTTTATGTAATATTATCGTTCTGTATATTCCCATTCAGCAATAAAGTCAAATGCTTCATTATAATACATAGGGTTTAAATCCTTGTAAGAACTACATCCAAACCTTTCCTTTAACTCATTCCACATATTAATAAAATAGCTTTTGGAGTAGCATTTGTATTTAGTCCCATGCGCTCCATCCAGAAGTTTATTGATTCTGTCTTTCGCTGCTTTATACAACTTCTGTTGCTGTCTAGTGGATAACGTCATATTTTCCACCATCTTGTTAAGCATTTCCGTTTGCTCTCCGAGAAGATCTTCCATTGCATTGATTTGAACTTGCATTCCTTCGATACGTCCTGTAAGTCCTAAATCATTAAACAATTCTTGTTTCTGTTCTTCTGTTCCGAAAAATGCCTCGTGAAGTGTTTTAGCAGCTTTTAATTGATATAAAACCAGTTTTTGTACACCTTCTGGATTATTCCTTCTCATAGTAGGAGTAAGAGAAATTTTAGCAAGCCATAATGTAACATAATCTTCAATGACACATAATGTTTCCTGTTCTCCACCTTTGGAAGGGTAACGCAAAATTGCGATTCCTTTTGAAAGCACGATATCTTTTCTTGCATTTTCAACCTGTCTCCTAGTCTGACCATCCGAAAACCCTAAGTCATAACAAACATTTCTGATTGCCAACCATAATTTTCCAGAATCATCTTTGATTCCTAACAGTTCACTACCTTCAAATGGAATTTTCTTTGTTTCTACCATAATTGATTCCTCCTGTACTTGCATATTATTTAGTTCTCAATGTGCATTTGTAAAATATTGGAAATTTTCTGATTGACTAATCGTGTTGAAATGATATATAATAGATAAGTCAATCAGTTAATGGTTTTCCATGCTGATGGCGGTTAATGGTGGTTTCTAGTTTCTCAGGCTGTGAACCACCATTTCTATTTCTGCTTATCTTTCTCCCGTTCTACAAGAATCATTCTTATGAGATTAGAAAAATTTGTCCCCTTTTCTTGTGCTTCTCTTTCCAATGATTCCTCCAATTCTTTTGAAATATAAACAGACTTTCTTATTCCATTCTGCTTAGGTTTCGCCATTGGATTTCCTCCTTACGTCTATTATATTATCATTTTAACAGGTACTTGTCAACATCTATTTTCATTATTTTTATGTTCATAAGCACTATCGTAGTTACTAAAATTTCCATTCTAGCAACTACTAACTACAAACGAATCATGCTATATGTAATCCTGATGCTTTCAATAATGCTTCAAATGCGTTTATCAATTCTATCCTCATTTTCTTTTTAGCAACTGAACCTTTTCCGCCTTCTCTTATACTATTATCCAGGCGTGTTTTGTATTTTCTTACTTTATCATTCGCAAACAGATCAATCTCTTCTATTTTTCCGTTATCCATCTGCATTCTCATAAAAACGTGTGTATTCTGTTTATTTCCATCTGTATACTCTATGAAGCTTGCTAAATTCTGCATATGTATATCCTCCATCAACTCAGTATTGCTACTATAATAAGTATTGTAAGTCCAATTCCCAAACAATAACCTAACTCGTACATTTTAATCTTCTCCTTTAATCCTGTTCTAAGTATAAAATTAGCCTTATAGATTTATTCTCTACAAGGCTATAAAAGATACATTTCATTGCATTTTTAATCTGCTTAATATTTTTATTATAAGTTCACTATAACTACAATGGTTTCTTATAAGGTTTACAGTTATGTTTCCATGCTGTTATTTTCACTCTAACTTCACCTTCGTCTAACGACCAATACCAATCTCCATCGTGTCTATACGCAAATGCATCACAATGAGGCTCATGATCATTGTATCCAATATATGTTACTTGTACATCTTCCATATCATCTGGAAATAAACCAGAACTAACGGGAGTCCAACTATTATTCTTCATAATATTTTCCACCTTTCTTATGGTATATAATCAAATTCTTTTAAACCGCCACTAGCCATCACAAATGCTTGTGCAGCTTCTATATATGTTCCATCAAAGTTTCCGTTCTCTGTATCGTAATCACTAACATGATCTCCAATTTCCATCTCATAGAAACAAAAGATATTAGATATGAGATTTTCCACATCTGTTTTAGGTTCATATCCCTGTTCTCTAATCCAGATTGCCATATAATCATAATCACATAATTTTTCTTTTGGATATGTACTATAATCTTTTTCCTCTGTCCATCTTCCGTATGTGTCTACCATTCTAACAAACCTCCTTATATAAAGGATTTACACCAGCAGATTTTTCAATAGTCTTTCTTGCATTCTCAATCATCTGCTCTGCATTTCCCATCTTGTCAATGTTTACTTTTAAATTTTCCATAGCTTCTAAACGTGTTTTCCCTTTTGCAATCAGCAAGCCAACTCTTTTAACAGATATTTTCCATTCGTCATTATCACGTAAAATAAAGAAGTCTATTCCATATTTAGTAAAGCATTCCGCAATAACTTTTCTCCATTCAGAATGATCTTTATTATGAAATGCAATGTAAACTTCCTGGATATCCTTTTCTTTCTGTTCTGCTCTCTTACGTGGTTTATACTCAATAGGTTCTTTAAAATCTGAACTTGTTATACTTTCCAGATATGCCATTCTTTCCTTATAACCTTTAGGAAGTTTCAAGCCTGTTACACACTCAAAGATTTTAATGCTTGCTTTATTTCCATTATGTAAACGTTCTTTAATCTGATTCTTACAATATGGAATATCATAATAATGGATTAATGGCAATAAATTATAATTCCATTTCTTTTCTATGCCATATACATCAAGAAAAATATCATCAATAATTTTAGTTTCCATTTCTGGTAAACGTTCCATATCTTCTGCAAGTAAAGTCTTAACACGTTCTATTTCTTTCCGTTCCTGTTCTGCTTTTTCCAACACAGCACGTTCATTTTCTTCCTGCAAACGTTTCTGTTCTTCCATACATACCTTATAATCTGCAATAGCTTTTTCCATTGCCTGTTCTGTATCAAGTCCGTTATTGATAAGATATTCGACAAAATCATATTCTGTCTTTTTCAGTTCTATATAAGTCTTTTCATTCTTGTTGACAAACTTATATAATGTTTTCGGTTTGGTTAATTCGCCATTACGCTTATAGTATGTATAGTTCTCTACTTTTTCCAGATAGTAACCTTCTAAAAGCTTTAAGCAAAGATAATCTACCATATTATATATTTTTCCATCATATCTAATTAATTTATCAAGTAAGTTTTCCACTTTTGTTTTACGTGGTTCTTTGATATTGTCTGTAAATCCAAAATAAAAGCTATCTGTTTCAATCATGTTCTTATCCTCCATCACTCACATTTAAAACTGTCTAATACGTTCTTTAAATTTTCCAACTGATTCTCTGCTTCTGTTCTTGCGTATTCGTCAACAAGAAATTGCTTTCTTTCCTGTCGGCATTCTTCAAGAATATTATGTAATTTTGTATCTGTACTATTAATAATAACTATTTCCGCAGCTTCCCAGTCCTCTACTTCTTGCGATTCTCTTTCTTCAAGATAACGATTATATAAACCACGTTCTTGTAATTTCTGTTCTATGTCATCGTCTGGAATAGGATCATCAATCCAATTCTGCATACAGAAATGAATTAACTCTAAAGATTTTCCGTTATATGTAGACATATGGAAATTGTTTCCACCAGCTACGTCATACCACATTGTTATAGTTCCATTTTCTGAAATTTCCACAATGTAACGCAAGTTTTTATTTTCTAAAGATTCTTTATAGGCTTCGATTCCTTTGTTGATAATTCTTTCTTTATTCTGCTCAATCAGTTTTAACCATTCTCTATTAGTCATTGTTACACCTCCAAAATTTTCCACTAAAAAAGGAAACTAAATTAAATTAGTTTCCTTTTGGTATTCTCTGTTATTCTATTACATTTAGCAACTTATAAAATGTTATCTTGTTCATAATATTTCAACTTCTTTCACATTCCATGTGATTTTTGTTAAATCATCAGAAATTTTCCCATCATAGTTCTGATGTGTAGAATCCCATATAAGTTCTACTGTATCATCTGGACGTACACAAGCCCATAAATGATCATGATTTACTTTTGTGATACAGATAATTCCTGTATCGTCAAATGTTCTATGCTTTTCTGCTCTTTCCTGTTTTAATAATTCCATTGCTTTTTCATAATTTGTCATAGCTTTATTCCTCCATCACGTTCTCTGTATAACTTTCCATATAACTGTTATACAAATTATAATAAGTTTCCGCATTATCTGTCAATATCAATTCCAATGTGCTAGTCCATGTATTAACAAAACGTTCTAATACAATCAGATATTTTCTTAATTTCCATCTGGACAGCTTCAAATTGCTTTCCCCTACTTCACAAAAGTAATTGTCAAGCGTTCCACCTGGAACATATTCTACATCATAATTTCTTTCTTGTAATGAATTTACAATATTATCGCACGTTTCCATTGTGGTTCTCATTCTTACATCTTTCATGTTATCAATTCCTTCCTTATTATGTAATGTTCTGTTTAATCGTTCAATCGGCATACAGAACTATTTTCCGTATACCTATCAGCGGTCAAACATTGTTGTATAAGCGGTCAATTGTTCTCATAATCTTCATCATCAAACCATATTCTGTTAAACCTTCCCACATAACAATAGAAGTCTTTCCGTTTACGGTAACAAACACGCTTTCCGATTCTTCTGAATACGTCACTGTTACTCTGTTTCCGTTTGTATACGGATTTTCTTCTAACATTTCATTAAGTTTGTTGATCCATTTCATTTTTCTTTTCTCCTGTTCATTCTGTTAATTCTTCTATTGTTTCGCACAATCTTAAAAGAGCAGCTTTCACCACACTATTCCCGTTAAGTTGTGATAACTCATTATACAGTTGTATTTCCGCTTCTTCTCTGTTTTCTTCATCGTCATAACCGTCCGAAAGACAATCTATGATCTTTCTTGCTAATTCTGAACTATTCATTCTTATTTCCTCCTCAAATAATCCCACGCATCACTTAATTTATCATAATTCAAACGTTTCTTAACTGTTAATATATCATCATTGTAAACAATGTTTTCCAACTCTTCTAAAAGTGGTTTATACTCTTCTTCCGTGGCTTTTAAAGTGTCCCAATAGTATTGTAAAGTTGCTTCACTATGTTGACCAATGTGCATATAACAAAGAATATTCCCGTAATTAACAGGGTATTCTGGTAAAAAAGCAACTACTTCTTTTGTATTCTTATCTTTTCTAAATATTACGTCCATCCTGTTTCCCTCCATGAAATTGTACTTTTATCTTGAAATTTTATCCGCATATTCCATCATAAATTGAGCTGTTTTCTTAATTGTTTTTGATTTGTCGACTACTTCATCATTAAAACAAATTGTAAATACATCGCCAACATTGTCATCAACAATCCAGTACGGTATATTCTTACGGGGTTTCCAATATGTTGTCCAATAATTATAGTTGTAATTGTCACCAATTATATTTTTTCTATAAAAGTTAGCATCTTCGATTCTTACTGGATGACAAATACCATAACCATCAAAAAGCTCTTTTGTAATTATTCTACTATTTTGATATTTTTTAATTGCTTCTTCTTTACCAAAACAAGCAATCCAATTGTATGTTAAATCTTTTTCCGTATCATTAAAATATTTATAATTCATCATCTCTTTTTCGTTCCGTGGTGTACTATATGACATTTCCCAATTAAAAGGATTGTCTAACGCCGGATTTTTCATTCTAATAGGATATGCTTGATCTCCATTTTTTCTAAGTTCAATCCATGCATTTTTTCCACTATCAAGACATGATAATAACATTATCATAGCCTTATTTACGTTTGTTGTTGCTTCTGTCCATGTTGTATGTACTTTGCTCATATGTTTAAATTCCTTTCTTTATCTATTCTTTAATGCCTCTATAACGCTGTTAAACTCACTTTAACAGTGGTCAAATTGTAACTATTTCCGCTGTTCTCTACATTGATAACTTTTCCACCTGCATAGATATTAATTTCCATTAACGTTCCACCACCTCTCTGATATAATAGTCTTTCAGATAATAACGACTTGAGCGTGGGTTATTACGCTTTATAACGTAACCTCTTCCGTATCTGCCCTTATACGGTTCTTTGATTTCTTTCCCGACAGGAATATATCCCCTGTCGCTTGCGGTATGGTGATATGTATACTTAACTTCTTTCATGCTTTCCACCTTCTACTGTATAAAGTCCCAACGTTCTATAACGTCATCATCATAATTGCTATATGGGTTATATACGCAATAAGTAATGATTGTATCTCCAATTTCTGCATCATCTACGCTTGCATAGCTGATATAATAGCCTCCATCAACAGGCGGATTGAGTACAGTTCCGTTCTTTTCATTATCGGTTACTTTTCCGATAATGCGCTCAATGTACATAATGTTATGATCTGCTCTTGTTGTAAGCATTTCCTCTGTTAAGTCATTACAATCAATGACTTTTGTGATAGGTGCATTTTTTGCGACATCTGGAAATGTTCTTGCCTGTACAGGTGCGCTTGTTACGTTTCCGATAATGCTAATACTTGCAAGTGTTATAATTAATGCTTTCTTAATTCTGTTCATCATAGTTCTTTCCACCTTTCTTATATATAATTAATATCCTTTTGCAATGTAGTCTAAAAACATCCAAACAGGCATTGTAAACAGGAAGAAAGCGCAAATATATGTAAGTGCTGTTTTAACTTTCCGCTTGCGTTCCTGTTTAAATACTGCTTTCCAATAACTTCTAGTTCCATAAATCTTTTCCATAGTAGTTCCCCTTTCTTTTATGTTGTGTTATTTGCCATTATAAGCACTATAAAAGGCACGAATGATATAATTTCCATTCATGCCCTATTTAGTGATTATAAAGCGGTTTAGGCTTCATGTTTCCGTTCTAATTCTTTGCAAATTTCAGAATCGTAGCTAAACGGATATTCTTTCACAAGTCCATTCTTACTGTAAATACTTGTGATAAACTTCACATCATAGAATGATGTATAATTCAGTGAATATGTAATTGTGTTATTAATATAAATGTTTACGGATTGCCCGTTATCGTAATACTGAAAAGGTACGTCCGATATTTCCAGATCATCAAGAACTTTCTTTCCTTCATAATAATTTCTTTCAAACTGTTCTTTATTTCCCCATGTTTCACCTTTTGTAAGTTCCTGTAACATTGATACGATTGACATATTATTCCACCTCTTCATTTCATCTTTCAAAATCAATCTGTAATGGTTTTACTTTTCCGCTTCTCAATTCTTCCAGTGCGATTTTATTAACTTCATTTGTAAAATAATCCACCTTGTAAGAATCAATAATTTTGTTTTGATTGTTCATTCTGGTATAAAATTCTTGTGAATTATCTTCCCAGTACCATACAAAATAAGTATGAAGAATACAATTTTCATCATCATATACACGCTTACAACGTCTTTTATTTCCATTCATTAAGAAAATATCTTCTGTTACGTTTAATGCGTCATACTCTGTATTTGAACAATGATGTTCTACTTCTTTATATGTCCAGATGACCGATCCGCCCCAGGTTTTTCCTGTCACAATAGCTCTATGAGTTCTTAACCACGCTTGCATTTCTTCTTCTGTTCTCCATGCGTGATTCTCTATAAAATACTGATAATCACTATCTGATTTTCTATGAGACAGATAATATTTATCATGTGTTTTTGTGGAAAACATTTCTTTATTATCGTTACATTCCCACAAATTAACAGTTGCGGTAAAATAAACTCCACCATTTGCACATGCCCCGTTATGTCCAAATGTCCAGAAAATATTAGTTGTCTTTCCAATATATGTAAATCCGTTCATTTCATGATGGCTAAATGAACCACCAGAAGTACTATGACAAAATTCGCCTTCATAAATATTTGTATACATGCTACCGTGTTCACAAATTTCCGCATCGTCATTAATTTTGGTTATCATTGCGTGTGAGAAATATTCCCCGTATTCATTTGTATATTGCACTACATCCCCAACCTGGACACGTTCTCTTGATCGTGAATTTTCGATCATGTCAATGATTTTATTGGCTTTTGTTACGTCTGCTTCTCTAATGCCATGTTCATAATCAAAATGATAATTTTCTTTCTTTAATGTTTCCACTGTATATCTTGTCATGTTTTTCACCTATTTAACCTTTCTTTATAAGTTCTGATTCTTTAAAAAATTGTAGCTATTTACTTTATACTGTTCTTCTTCATCTTCATAAATATCAGAAGAACATTTAAAAGTATATCCATGTTCATTTGTATATAATTCGTTACAAGTACCTTTATATGATTGATTTTGCAAAAATAATTCGTTACCGATATAAAGACAACATGGAAAATATTTCCGTTCTTTTATGTACTTCTCGACATGGTTTAAATCATCAAATTTTAAAAATATTTCCATTCCTACGCTTGCCACATCTGGTAAAAACTGCCCAGATGATTCTAAAGGGATATAAATTTCTTTCCCTTTACAATCCGTTGAAACAAGACAAATTGCGTTTCCAACGTTTTTATAATAAATGTATTCAACACCTTGATATATGTAATAATTCGGCATTGAAAAATATTTCTTTGATTCTTCCAATGTTTCCTTGTTTATCTCTGAAATGGATTTTGTAAGTTTCCCGTTCCTGTCTCTAAATCTTTTGTTTATCATGATCTCATTTCCTTCCGTTCTCTATGATATATATGCAAAATCACCTTGCACACCTGTAACAATTACCATTTTCCCGTCATTACGACGATAAACCACGCCACAACCACGGCTATTTGACCATACACGCCAACCTTTATTAGTAACAGGTTGTTGATTCTTATAGTCATAAAATGCAAAGTGTGGATTGATTCCATCTTTTTCCTGTTGTAATGCGTTGTTGATAATTTCTGATTCTGTAGCAGTAAGAATCTTTCCATCTTTTTCACCGATTAAATACAGTTTTTCGTTTGCCATGTTTTCACCTCCATATCAGAGCGTTGATTGTTTCAACGTTCTTTAAAAGCTGTTTACGTGTTTCCTCATAATCTCTTGACATTGCTTTAATCTCTGCAATGTCTTTCTTGATGTGATCCGTGTATGGATTCGTGCGACTGAATAACTTTTTGAGCATTGTTGCATCTTCCTTTCTTATTCTCTATTTATAAGCATTACAAAAGGCACAACGCTTGTTTTGTTGTGCCATCTCTAAAACTTATAAGGCTCTTTTTACTTTTGTCATATCAAGAACGCCTGTTTCACAAAAGCCTATGAAAGCTTTTACAAGGTCATTCTCTAAAAAATCAGTGGTATAAAGCATTGTAATAACGCCTTGAGCGACTGATTTATGTAATTTATCATTGGTTACATGGAAGTCTCTTAAAACTTCTTTAATTGCCTTTTCTGCCTGTCTTGCGTTCATGTGTTTACCTCCTTAAAACATGGATTTCATTTTGTGTAATACTTTAAAACGTTGATGGTATCTTCAAGGTCGCACATCTTACAACCTTTAACATTTTCAATCTGCTCTTGAATATCAACAGGAAAAGCAAGGCTCTCAAACGTTTCTTTGCATTCCTGGAATATCTGATTTTGAATTGTTTCGGGCAACTCACATACATAGGTATGAGCTGTTATCTTTGTTTTTGTCATTGTTATACCTCCTGTTATATATTGTTTATTCTCTTTTTGTTCTCATTTTTGCAAGCCATTATAATTCAACATTAGAAATTATTTATACTTGACTACTACTCACCGCCACGGGTCTTACGCTTTTGCCCGTCTTTCAAATAACTTTGCTTGTTGATAATGCCTTGCAACCTAAGTAAAACAAAAAAGTAAATGCTTTATGATATAGAATCAACCACATTTACAAGAATTAACTATTTCGGCAGTCATCCGCTTTTAACGATTGTATGTTATCGGAAAGTTTTATGTATCATTGATAGATGTTACCTTTCAAACTATTTCAGTCTAAACAAAATCTTAGGTCTTTGTTTTGCATCTTTCCCCGTTTTTTGATCAGATACGGACAACTGAACTTTTTGTTATTGTTACCCTGTTCACATGGGCTTTTGGTTAGACTTTTTATTTACTTGCTATCTTGTCAGTATCGCAACCCTTGCAAGAAACTTTATAGCAGTTTATACTTTGTTGCTCTGTATTTTACAAGACTTCTCTTGTCTGGATTTAGTTTATGTATTACCAGAATCAAAAATCTGTTTTTTTTGAAAAGAAATAGATAAAACTTTTTGTTGCAATTGCTTTTTAAGATTTTAAAAATCTTTTGAGATATCCGATTAAAGCTAACCAGATGTCGTTAGACTTGAGGTATCTACTTTTTCAAACTCGACGCGCCCTCACGGGATACTACACGGCTCATAGCTATTAACTAGAGATCTCACGAATTATTTCGCTTTACCTCACAAGCGGTAACGACTCCGCTTGTCACAATATGAAGTTTTATGTATCAACTTGTTTCCCTCTGTTGATGGTATTACTATAACATAGGGCACCCTATTAGTCAATAGGTTACCCTATGATTTTTTATGTTTGTGAATTGTGTATAATTTACATATTTGTATAGGGTACCCTATTAGTATAATATATACAAATGACCATAGAAAAGTTGACAAGATAAAGCTATAATGTTAATATGTAATACTACTCTTACACCAAAAATGAAAAGAGAATTATTACATATAATAAATAAAGGAAGGTGTAAGAATTATGGCATATAGCCCAAAATCACAAAAAGATTATAATGATAGATGTACAGTTGTAAAACTTAAATATACACCAGAAGAAACGGAAGAATGTGCAAGAATGAAACGGTATGCAAAAGATAATAACATACCAATGAGCGTATATATCAAGAAGCTAATACAGGATGATCTTGACAGAAAAGGTTATAAATAAATATATGATAGACGATAAAATAACAAAAGAGCACATAGAACATTTAAGAGACATAAACTATTATGATGCTTTAAAGTTGTTTGATAATGGAAATATACGTTATTTATATGATGATTTATTTATAGAGTATATACGCCACATAATAAAGAAATGCTTGTTTATAACTGATACTGATAACATGACAGATATAATATATAAATGTTTTGTTGTATCTGGTAACGTGTCAAGATGTCTTAATATGCTTAGATATAATAATATACAGTATAATCAAAAGTTATCAAATGGAAGATATAGAGTTAATAAGGAAGACGTATATAACGCTTTGAATAATGGTAGATGTGCAGATATTGAAATAGATTTTATAGCACATTTATTATGGTATGGAAGAAACTACAATGAATTAGATAGTTATATAGATACTATGTTGTCAAAGATAAAACAGTTGTATTAACCGCATATAATAGGAAGTAACCCTTTATCAATCATTGTGATCTGCATAACCTGTTATCATGCGTAAAATGTACAGATAGCCTTGTAAGCGTGTAGAATGCGTTTTAAGCGGTTTTGATGCTTATATGATAATTATATCGGATAGTGTGCCTAAAGTCGTTTATATAGCGTTTTACAAGGTTGTTTTTAAGATAGGATGTACAGAAAAGGCTACATCTGGACTGTTTAAAACGTGCAGCATGATGATATTTTTGTATCATTTTAATACATTTTTGAGTGTATTTTTACGTCAATTTGCGTCAAAATGTGCGTTATTTTATGCAAGAATATTGTATATTTATACATTATTTGTAATGTGTTTTTATGCAAAAATTTGTATAGAATAGCGTTGCTTTTGTGTGTTGGAATGGGTGAAATATTGCGGTAAAGTGTGAGTATTTTTGTCTGATTTATGATTGAAACGTGATGTATTTTTATCTTGTTTAGAGTATAATTTTATCTGTTTTTATGTGGTTTTTATGTACTGTTTTAAGTTTTGATCGTGTGATATTTTAATCCCTGGACAGTGTTAGGATACTGTATTTACAATGGTTTTATAGGATGCAGATTGTATAATATGGTGTGGTTAGTGTGGTTATATTGTGCGTTGTATTATGTGGTATTATGTTAGAGTGAGTGTGTATTGTAGTATATTGTATGGTATGTTAGAGGTATTATAATAGTAGTATTATGTGATAGGATGTAGATATATAGTGTGATATAGATATATGTATATTGTAAGTTATATGTATGGTTATGTATGATATATAATGTATATTATATTGTATATTATTGTGGGTTTATGTATAGGTTATTTGATGTTATCGTGTGAGTGTATTGTGTTATGTTTATATAATTTTATATTGTGTTTGGGGATGTGATCTTGTCTTCTGTTGTGCGTCCAGATTGTTTTATTATGTCCAGATTTTTGTATTATTAAAGTGTGTTACAATTTTTGTGTTACATTTGTGTATTATTTTGTAGTGGTGTGCTATCCCATTTTTACCGTTGTTTTTGATGTCAAAGTGGAGCGTATTATTCTGATTTGTTACATTTTTGTGGTGTAAGTGGTGATATAAGTTTGTGTTATGGTTTTGTGTTACAATCTTGTAATCAAATTTTTTGTTGGAAATTCAACATAACGAACAGAATTGACCGATAGTCATTTATTCACGTTTTTTCTCTCATTTTCTCTTGTTTTCTCTTATTTTCTCACTTTTTCTTTTTTCGAGTATACTATAATAATATTTATAATTGTCTATACAATTAAAATCTCCCATCCGTGATCGGCAGTCAATCCACCCGATAAAATTTTAGTTTCATTACATTAATTTTATATCCTGCACCGCCCCGTGTTTTTACCCCTATCAAAAATGTCAAGAAATAACAAAACTTGACTTTTTACACTTCCCACAAAAGTGCAAAAGTTAGTTTTATTCAACAATAGCAAGGCTTTTCGGGAATTGCATATTACACTATTTTAATCCGATTTTATGATTCTGTTTTATAATGTATACCAGTAGGACGGGGATAGTTTACATTTGTAATTTTAATATGATATTGTCATATCCACTGATGAGTTCGACTCACACTACTTGTCCAAAAATCAAAACTGGTAATCCATCACCCCACACTCACCACCAGTAGAAAAATTTCTCATCATCATACCACCTCATAAATTACACCAAATCTACACACAATTCACTAAAATATTTAAAATGAGTTCGAGACAGAGTTCGACCGCACCCTTACATATCAACATAAAATAAATTTTCTGACAATTCTAAATCACCAATTTTTACCCAAAATTACCTGCTCCAAATCACAATATCCCTTGCAAAATCTAACAATTTACGAAGTCCTCTCGAAGTGATACCATTACATAACAAATTTAATCTACACACAATTCCAAATAATTCACTCTATCTTAATCCTGCAATATCCCAAATTCCCTTGCCACATCTACCTAAAACGCAGCAATCATTTCCTATTAAAAGTACACATCACTCTCCCATATCAATCAAAATTATCACCAAAAACACCTATCTCGAAGTCCACAATCTCACATCATCAGGAAATACCGTTCTAAATTGTGTCAAATTTCCACACAATTCTAATCACAAAAATTCACTCAAAAATACATCATAAAAACTTGAAATGCCAAAATGACACTTCAAGATACAATCATTTCAATTTCATATTAATCTCATATCATCTACAACTCTAAAATCAATTTTATTCTCACTATTCTAATGTACAACTTAAAGTAAACACTACAATTACTCTCGCCTTAACAATTTAACATCTGTACATTATAATTTTCAAATTAAATCTACATCATATAATCTACAACAAATATAGCAGAATCTCAAACAGAGAATCTTAGATAGAAAGATAAGAGGTGGGGAGTACTTTTACATCTATAGAAAACCACTACTCTCATATTCCACCTATCCCAAAATTTTCACCAGCAAATAGATCCTCTTTATCTTGAATGGAGAATCTATAACCAGAAACATGCAAACCAAATATTTCAATCCGTAAAGAGAGAAATAAATATTATTAAAAATAAAAAGGAGATTTTGTAAATGATTACACAAGAAACTAAAACTTTTATTCAAGTTGAAACAGAATATTACTTTCATGAAAACGGATTATATATTGATCCAATGTTACTGGTATATCCATTAGTAACAGAAAACTATTCTTATCATCACTATAAGCAAGAATTAGACAACCATATTAAACATCTTATACGATATTTAATTTTAATTGATATTTTAAGCCAAGTAAAATACTACTAAGGAGATTACGCAAATGACATACCCAGAAATTAACACATTAACATCACCATTATACTGTTTACCGATTAACAAACCAATCATCTCATATTCCACTTACATAAGAAATAAACATAAAGATTTAGATTGTAATTATTGGAGAGTACATACATCTGATGGATATATTGAATTTGATTCACAACATTTCTATGGAATATTCAATCATCATAAAAGTAATAGCATTCTTTCATCGGCAATATTATCAAAAATCACAGATATAACAAATAAATATCTTTCCGATAAGAAAATCTATATACCAGGAATAACACCAAAATCATATTATCATCTCTCAAGAGGTTATGGTAAATCAATCAGAGAATTGCGTTATTTCATGAAACTAATATCAGATTCAGAAAAGAGTCAATTTTCATATAATCCATATTCACCAGAATATACAGTACAAAATTATAAATCTGATATGGAGAATTTATATAAAAAGATGATATCTGAAAAGATACTTAACTCATATGAAACACAAAATAACTCTACAAAACAGAGAAGTAATAACAAAGAAGAAATGAGCTGCTTAAAAATTATTGCCGATAAAAACAATACAAATAAGAAATTTCACAAATAAAGGAGATCAACCATTATGAGAAAATCAAAAGACGACAAAAACAACACAACTACTACTATTACACCATCAGCATCTGATAAGACACCAATTGAGATTGCATTACAGATTGATAAAGACGGAATGACAACGGCAAGTAAGTTATATTCATTTCTTGAATTAGATATTACTCATTTTTCAAGATGGTGTCGTAAAAATATTGTAAATAATAAATTTGCTACTGAAAATGAAGATTATGTAATTTTAGCCATTAATGGCGATAATTCATCTAAAGGTAGACCAAAAACAGATTATAAACTTACATCTGAATTTGCAAAGAAACTTTCAATGACAGGTAACACCGAAAAACATGAGCAAGCAAGAGATTATTTTATTGCTTGTGAGCAAGGATTTAAAATTGCTACTGTTAAACTACAAGCAAGAAATGATGATATTCAAGCTTTAGCACAAAATGTAAATAATCTTGTACAAAAGATTGATAGTAAATTTGATTCATTAGAAACAAGAGTATCTACATTAGAAAACAACACTACTACTCTAAAATCATTACCAAAGAAACAGCGATTTACATACTGGTCATCAAAAATGTTTCCTAAATATCAAGCATTAGCAGAATATTTTGAAATTCAACTGAAAGATCTCTATAAGAATCTATATAGAGAATTTCAGAATATGTATCCTGATATTGAGCTAAACCAGATTGTAGATGATTATTGCTATGAGAATAAATTAGAAACTTGTTACACCTTAGACGCAATAGAGCATGATAAAACCGTAAGAGTATTATTTGAACAGTTAGTAGATACTCTTTTGGAGAAATATGATTTAGTACTTCATAAAGAGAAACTTGTAATGTCAACAATTTTTGACACAAAATAATTATCCTTTGTGAGAATAAATAAAAAATACACCAAAAATCAATTTGAAGGGAGAAACACATAAATGTCCACTAAGACCATTACAATTGAAAATCACAGTCCAAAATATAATAGATTACTGAAAAACTTAGTAAATCAATCAACTGATACTATCCTGGAATGGAAAACGTATTTCAAAAAATGTAAAGTAAATCCAAAATGTAACACTGACTATTTCATAATGGCTATTCAAGTGTGTGAAGATATTCTAAAAGAAAGAAGAGAGAAATAATACATATGACCGATTTAGAAAAGAAATTAAACAAGATTTACAATTACGCTGATTTAATTCATTCAGAGAATCTATTAATATTATCAATTATTGGCTCTCTGTTAAGAGAGTCTGATAAACCAGAGATTGAAAAATGTATTAAGACTTATATTCAGCAAAGAGAGAATATACGAAAAGGGATATACGAAGATGATGTTGAGATTACACAATAATACAAGCAAGATGTGGTTTTTTTAAAATATATTTTATTTATGAATGTAATGAATAAATAAAATATATTTGTCTGTCTTATTAAAAAGTAGTATATCTTCTTTCTGTTCAGTTTATGGGAACTGGGTATTGTCAGATGAACACTCATTTGAGGTTTTCATAGGACTCAGCGCACATAAACTGAACGCTCGTAAAATGAATATGGGGTGAGAATCATTAATAAAAACACAAATAATTATAAAGTGTATATACATACTAACATATTAAATGATAAGAAATATATTGGTATAACAAAAACATCAGAAAGAGAAAGATGGAATAACGGAAATGGTTATCATAAAAATCAAAAATTCTATGAAGATATTCAAAAATATGGTTGGGATGATGGATTCACTCATGAGATCATACAAGACAATTTATCATATAGTGAAGCAAGGCGTTTGGAGAAGTATTATATATCAAAATATAATTCTGTTTCAAATGGATATAACAATGCAAATTTTAATTTAAGTGGATCTTTACAATTTGATTTTGATAATTTCATTCCAATAGATAATCCTGATGGAGAAATAAATAATAACAAGGAATATTTTACAAGAGTACCAAATGAATTTATACAAATTGACATTAGAAAGAAATATAATCTTCACAGAATATTTTATGTTGTATATATTCTTATTGATAAACATAGAAGTTACGAGGATAAATCATACATTGTAATTTCAGAAATATTTGATTTATGTGGTTATAAACTTGGTAAAAACAAACCAAAGGTATTTTATGAAATTATAAAATGTTTACTATTCTTAAATGAAAGTAACATGATTAGAATTACATCTAATTTTGATATTTACGCTGTTGGATATACTGATTGTATTCAAATGGATATTATATATTCTAATTTTGACGCAACAGATAAATTCTCAAAAATTACATCTTCACAACTTGACTTTATAATGATGAGTGAATCAAGTATTAATAAAGAGAATATATTAATGGCATTCCTTTATATCAATTCTTATATTTTTATTCGTCCAAAGAATAAAAATAATGAAGAAATAATAAGTGATCCGAAATCTAAACCAGAAGCATTTTTTCGCAGCATGGAAAGTATGGCAAAAGAATTGGCAATTTCAAAAGATACATTAAATCAATGTATTCAATGTTTAACTTCTTCTAGTGAAAACCAAAAACCTCTTTTGATAAAAAGAGAAGTAGGTAGTATACAACCAGATCCTAAAAAGCCACCACAAAATGTTCCAAATATCTATGTACTTAATAAAGAAGGATATGAACAAGAAATTGAATGGGCTATTTTAAAGATGCTAGAAGTATATAATGTAGATTCATTTGGAGAATTAACAGGTAAGGATGTGAAATAAATTTGACGGATAGAAAGGACGTTGATGATACACATGATTGAATAAATAAAAAAGAGAATATACATATATAACTATTAACCAGTATCACAAAAAGGAGTGATGCAATTATGAATTTTAAATCAAAGGAGAACATTAAATATGACAGAAACAGAAAACAGAAAAAACCATGAATACAGCTATAACAAAAGCTATAACAAATATTATACTATGCCAAGCAGAGAAGAATTACATAGAGGATATAGTGGTTGGTTAAACAATGCGGATTTCATTATGTCAAGAGGAAATAATCAAAAACAATCCAGAATTGCAGAAAAAATTGCATCCGATTGGCGATTCGATGAACAATGCCATAAAAATATTCTTAGTAAAGAAAGAGAGAAAAACAATGACTGAAAGAAATTTTGATAACAATAATGAAAATTGTATTGAGTTTTTATCTGGTGAACGATATGCCGTTGCAACTTTTACAAACAGGAAACATATCACTCGTTTGAAGAAAATTTATGCTGAAAGAAAAGATGAGATTAAATACTTTAGAGAAAATAAAGATGGTAGTATTTGTGTGAAATTTCCTCTTAAATGGGTAAAGATAAATCCTGGCTCTATACCTGATCCAAATAAACCCAAAAAAGTATTAACAGAAGAACAAAAGGAAAAATTGATACAGAATTTGCAAAAATATCGTGAGTCTAAAAAGAAATAGTATATACCACTACTCTCTTATGTTCAGTTTATCGTAAAATTATAAAGAAATGATAGTCAAATTTCAATTCTACGGTATCTATAGTTAAAGTTGTTCCACCTACAACTTAAAATCGAAATTTACCCAAAATTTATCAATATATATTGAGAATAATTAAATAAGGAAAATATGATGAGAAAAATTGATTACAAATATTTCTCAAAAGCCAAGCAGATTGCACAAGTGTCTGATTTTCCAAAGGTACATATTGGATGTATCGCTGTTTATCAGAATCGCATTATCGGAATTGGTTGTAATACAAATAAAACCCACCCAACCCAGAAGTATTATAACCGATATAGAATAGATGACAACGATTTTGATAATTCTGAATCACTTCTACCAAAACTCCACGCAGAAATTAATTGCATAAATCAACTGAAACATTTGAATATTAATTTTTCAAAGGTGAAGTTATACATATACCGCACTAGGAAAGATATTGTGTGTGGAATGGCTAGACCTTGTGCAAGCTGTATGCAAGCAATAAAGGATTTAGGGATTAGAGAAATATATTATACAACAAATGATGGTTATTCATATGAAAAGTTAGAGAAAGGATGTGCTGTTTAATGGTGTGCACAGGTTGCCACATGAGCTATTGCCCGTCAACGTGTCCTAACTATATTCCTGAGAATGTAACTCACTACTGCTCTATTTGCGGTAATGGAATTTATAATGGAGAAGAATTTATAAGGAATGATGATGGTGATTATGCTCATTGGGAATGTTTTGATGGAAAGAACGACTTAGCTGAATGGTTAAATTACGAGATTGGAATTATGGAGGAAAGATAAATGATTGATTTAACAACAGGTGTATATATTCCAAGTGTGGATGCGAAAGACATTTATCTTTCTGCACATTATTATAATTATGAAAATCACGACTACGATTTAAAACTTAAAGATGGTAATTATAATTTAAGAAAATTTATTAATACTCTTGATTACAGCTTGGACTTAATTGAGTTATTGAATATTTATTATAAAAAATATCGCAAGAATGATTTTCTGTTTACTGTAAAAAAACACAAATATACTACAAATGTTATTAATCTCACATTCAAATATTCTGTAAAAGAATGGAATCAAATGAATAAGAATACATTTGTAAAGTTTGGCTATAACTATAGAGATTTGACGTTTGATGATTGCATTGCAAAAAATAAGATAGGTGAAATTGTTGGTATTCAAATAAATTCAAAAGTAAAAAATAAATTAGAAATACCATCTCCATTTGTCGTGGAAAAAGTTGAAATTAAAGATAAGAAAGATAAATCAGTTGTAAAAGAGGTTCAAATACAGTATCAGAAAAAAGGTGAGCCTAAGACTTTAAAAACAAATGCTCAATTACGAAGTGAATTATATAAAAATGGTTTTACTTGTAATGGAGTCAAATATTGCAGGATGAAACGGTCTACTGGATCAGCTAGAGTTGGAAAATGTCTCTTCATTAATGAGTCATTATTTAAGCCATTATTAAATTTCAGTTCTGGGGCAATCCGTTTAAATCCTGGTGACGAAATAGATCTTGCTGCATATGAGGGGTATATCGCTCTTCCCTCGAGTAGCATTATTGATACTCTACCAATTAAACCAGAGAATATTTTATTAATTGATGATTATGATAGTGTATTCAATGAAGATGTAATTGAAACGCATGACGAAAACAATTGGCTAAAAACAACTGAAAAGAATTGTACTATTACCAATACGATATGGGATGGACAATCATTAATGGATATATCTTTGTTTGGTGATTATTCAGAATATGGAATGGTGCTTCTCAGAAACTTAATGTTTAAGTCATGTTGTTTTAATTGTAATATTCAACAATGGTTTAAGGATAATAATATTACAGATATTTCACAATTAAATGGGAAAACAAGAGCTACCAAAATTGAAGATGTAAAATTAATCACTACACCAAATAGTATTAAATATTTGAAATTTAGTACATGGGATGAATGGCTTGATAATTTATATCCTAATTTTGGAGTTGTAAAACATGATAAGAAGACTCACTTTTTTGAAGGTAGACTTGTTCAAACTCATTACCAGCTTTTGAATACTTTACAAATGTCAAAAGATGAAGTAAATGATTTTTTATCAGAAGCTTTAGACTTTGCACAATTATTACGCAATAATCCAGAGGTTGTACGATATTACATTAAATATCCTGATATTGATGAGTTAGATCCATTATCACAGCCTATGAACAGTAAAAATGATGTTGTATATAATTTGATGAGTATTAATGATAACTTCACAAAGACTAAATATTATAAAGATTTTTTAATTGATTTACTCAGGTCATATTATAAGAATCTAAAAAATGGACATGTTTATGTAAATGGAAATTATTCTACTTTGCTAGGAAATCCCATTGAAATGTTACAACAATCAATTGGTAAATTTGATGGTAAAAGTCAAATTGGAATTGGTAATATACATAGTATACGATTTGATTACAACAAAACACTATTGGCAAGCCGTAGCCCTCATGTAACAATTGGTAATATTTGGCTTCCGTATAATACAGAAAACAAACTGATAGATTGTTATTTTAATCTTACACCTGAAATTATATGTCTTAATTCAATTGGAGAAAATGTTTTACAGAGGTTATCAGGAGCAGATTTTGACAGTGATACCGTATTATTAACAGATAATGAAATATTGATTCGTGCAGCAAAAAGGAATTATCATTTATTCAAGACTCCTACTTCTTTTGTATCAGCTCGAAAAGTTAAAAGATATTATACTCCTGAACAACAAGCAGATCTTGATATTAAAACATCTGTAAATAAAATTGGAGAAATTATCAATCTTTCTCAGGAGCTAAATTCTTTGTTATGGGATAGAATGTATTATGGAGAAACTTATGATGATATTAAAGAGCTATATTATGACATTTGTCAATTGGATGTAATGTCTGGTATCGAAATTGATAAAGCAAAAAAAGAATTTGATGTTAATAATGTTAAAGAACTTGATAAATTAAGACAAAAATACGCACCCGTCCTTGAACACATCGAAAAAGACGAAAGTGGTAAAGATATAAAAAAGAAAAAAGTCCCACACTTCTTCTCTCATATTTCAAAACAAAAAGGTTTCTATAATCCAGAAAAAAAATACTATTGTAAATATCATACGACTATGGATTATTTACAGACAATAGTAAATGGATTCAGAATAAAAAATCCATATAAAAAAGATTGGTCACCATTTACAGCATTATTGGATAATGAAAAATACTACAGCTATAATGTAAATCAAAATCAGATTGATAAAATTTACACTATGCTCAAAAAATATGTTAATGATAGAAAGTTAATATATTCATCCGATTCGGACTCAAAAGAAGATAAGAATGAAAGATCCAATAAATTAAAAGTTGATTTAATTTCGGATATTGAATCTGAGACTATAGGATACTCTACAATGTATAGATTATTATCTTCTGTTGAAGATAAAGAAAATGCACAGATCAAAAATTTATTATTAGAGATATTATTTTTATGTGGAAATAAAAGTTTTAACGAGACAATAATTCAATCTTCTAATGAAATAAAACAGTTAGAAATTGACGGAAACGACATAAAAATCTTTGATATTGGTTTTAAAATTGCAAAAAAGCGGATAAATTCATGCAAAAATGAGTGATTTCGTCCTAAATTTAGGACGAAATTTAAGTTACTATGGAGAGGGTAGTTTTCAAATTATTATTTTAACGATTACTACCCTACTCTATCTTGTGTAACTTATCTTAATCTGAAACAGAGGAGGAATTTAACATACAAGAAAATTATACATATATTTCTCAAAAGGAAATTTCACATGAAATCGAAAAAAGATTGGGTTGTTCTGCACATGATGTATTTAAAATATTAGATACATTAAGTGATGTGGTAAAGGATAAAATTAGTGATACGGATAATGCAGAAATAAAAATATTTCCTGGACTAAAAGTAACTTCTAAGTGTGTACCATCAGAACAATATAATTCTAATTTAAAAAATGTAAATATACCATCTAACCATGTTTTAAAATTATCTGTATATTTTACACATGATTATAAAAGAAAAATAAGAGAAACATATAAAACTCATTAATTGGCATATAATCGGCGGTTGCACTGATTCTTCCCCTTTCGTTACAGTGCTTCCGTTGATTAAAAATATAATAATGCGGATTAGAGAAGTAGTTAACTCGCTTGGCTCATAACCAAGAGAACATTGGTGCAAATCCAATATCCGCTATTTGATGCGTTTTATGACGCATCATAAATTTTACAATGTTATTGTTACGATTATGTGGCTTGACACAGATAGTATATCGTGAGGTATATAAAGATAGATTTACACCCTATCGCTATAGAAATATAGTCAATTCAAGCAAAACTGACATACCAGTAACTCAAAAGGTTGCGTTTCGCAATTGAGTCTATGCGGAAATAGTATGTATTATAAGGAGCGATAAAGTGATTTAGGGGCGACCGCTGAGAATTACTTTTTGACCGCAAATCAGATAGCTCATGCAAACTTATATGCATATAATGGTGAATCAGGAGGATAAATAGTGCGAGAAATTATTAATCGAGTGCATTATCCATTTATATGAGTATATTACTTATATGAACGTTTAGTAGGGATTATAACTGAAAGACATGAAGGTGTGATGTATTTTTGTTCTCAAAAGGAATGAAAGCGTCTGGTGTAGCACATCTTCTGTAACTTGGACTTAAACTTGTTGTAAAGTAGAATAATATTATCGGGAATGGTGGAATGCCGTTTACGTTTAAAAGGTAAAAGAATATTTATATACTTAAATATTACATACAAAGCGAAAGTCTACACCTCTACATGGTGAAAACAACCTAATTCCATAGTACTTATAAGAGTATAATATGGACATTAATAAGTCTCGCAAGACTTTGAGATGTTTGATCGAGTTTGCACAGTTCTCTTAGCGGAGATTTATAGCACGGCGGTGTTAATGGAATAATAAAATCAGAGTAGTCATGTAGTAAAAGAGAAATGCCACTCTTTCAAAAAGGCGGTTGTGGAAGTTTACTATATATGCGTAAGGTATATAGTGGATACGGAAAGAACTCATAATGTTCTAAAAGAACTTCTGTATAAATGTGTAATCTCAGCATTTATAATAATAATGATATATAGCTCAATTGGTTAGAGCGATTGTTTTCGTATGGATTTGGTAGATTTAGGTTCAAAGCCTAATATATCAATTAAGCCAGGAATAATCAAACTCTCTTAAATATACTGGCGATAGGGGACGTTGTGAGATGTCCCCTAAATGAGTTAGAAAGTTGGTAAATTATGTATATAGAAAAAGATGGAATACCTTATATACATGATAATGAAAATAAAATCAAAGATAAAATTTTAACAATTCTCTCACATGAAGAATTCACTTTAGCTACAACAAAACATCTTTTTGATAGAATTATTCAAGAAATTAATGAGAATAATAAAATTAATTTATAAATTTTCAGATTGTTCTTTTCTTCTTTGATCATTAAGTTCAGAAATTTAGTTGAATGCTTCTGTATATGTTTCCATATACTTTTTAACGAATGTTTTTACTTGAAGTGGTTGAGAACCAACAGAAGCACTTCTTTTAGCTACATAATCAGCTAATTCTTTAATTTGATTAAGATCTAAAGTTGTATCTCTCATTTGTATACCTCCGATGTATTTTTCTTACAATTATACAACTTATGATGCGATTATTCAATATTTGATTATAAAAATCCAACAATGAGTGTCGATTATTACGTTATTCGACTAATAAAATGCGTGTTAATAGTATGTTTGATATATCATAAAAATACATCACCGCTACTACTCATGGCGGTTGGATAAAATCAGTACAGGTGGCAGAGTCGGGTTTAATGCGGATGCCTTGAAAGCATTTGATGGATAAAACCATCCGTGGGTTCAAATCCTACCCTGTACGTTACTCTCCTACTTGGAGAAATAAATGCAAAGGACGTGAATTGTTATAAAAGCAATTAATAAAAAAGAAATGAAATACCTTATGAATAAAGGGTTTAAGTTCCATGAAGACATTTTTAAGACATATAGTGGTAAGAATAAATACTACTATAGAGAATGTAATGCTATTAATAAGGCATTAGATGATTACCATAATGGATTAAGTGTTATGGAATATAAATGACAGGAAAGAAAGACAAAATATATAGGAAAGGTGGTAAGTTACCATCGGAAAGAAAAAGAAAAACAGTGTTAAAATATCATTTGTAGACTCACCATCATCAGAAGATGTTACAGGGAGTCTTATTTATATTTCAACACAGAATCATAGAATTTTAGTTGATTGTGGCTTACATCAGACAAATGACAAGTATAAAGATTTTTTGGTAAACAATCGTAAATATAAAGAATTTAAACCAAAGGACATTGATTTTGTATTTATCACTCACAATCATGGGGATCACTGCTTGTTATTACCGAAATTATATAAAGAAGGATGTAGAGCTGCCACTATTGTTTCAGAAGGATCAAAGCAAGTTTTGAAAGATATGGCAATTGATTCTGCTTTAATTAGTGAAAGAGACATATTGGTTATCAATTCTCAGAATAATAAGAATTATTCTCCACTTTATTCTATAGAAGATGTAAATAAAATGTTGGAATACACATTGGAAAAACCAGTAAATGAAAAAATTATTATTGATGATGAATTAGCTTTTGAGTTAATTCCAAGTGGTCATCTTCTTGGAAGTTGTCAAGTGAAATTATATTTTACTGTTGATGGATTGACAAAAACCTGTTTAGTCACAGGAGATTTAGGAAATAAGATAATTCATAATAGATTTGTTGGTGAATATCAACAAGTAGATTATGCTGATGTTGTTATTGGAGAATCAACATACGGAGATAGACCAGATTTAAAAACTGGACTTAAAGAACGAAAAAATGATTTAGAAAAATTTAAAGCAATTATAGAAACACAAGTTCATGAAATGAAAGGACGGGTTGTTATCCCAAGTTTTGCGCAATCAAGACTTCAACAACTTGTGCTGATGATTTATGAAATGTATAAAGATTCTCAATGGAAACCAAAAGTATATATAGATTCACCATTGTCTATTAAAATTTTTGATGATTATGACGAATGCTTGACTGGTGAAGATAAAAAACTTTTTGATGAAATGATTCAAGATAAGATGTTTACTTTTGTAAAAGAATCCGAAGACAGTAAATCACTTGTACAAAGTAATGAACCTTGTGTAATTTTATCGACCAGTGGAATGTGCATGGTCGGCAGGATCAGGCATCATTTAAAAAAATGTATTCCAAATCCTAATGCTACGATGCTCTTTGTGGGATTCAGTACAGATGGAAGCCTTGCTTCACTTTTAAAGGATAATAAACAAAAATTTGTTACCATTGACCAAAAAGAATATCCTTGTAGATGTGCTTCTTATTCATTAAAATCAATGAGTGGACACGCACCATTCTGGCAACTGATAGATGACTATACAAAAATTAATAGTCAAAAGATTGTCTTACATCATGGTTCCAAACAAGCAAAAGAAACTTTAAAAATTGCTCTGGAAAAAGAATTGGAGAAACAATGTAAGTCAACAAGAGTTGTAATTGCTAACTCAAGTTTGAAATTTACATTATAATAAAATATAAAATAGAAAGAGGGTTATTATTATAGAAGTTTTAGATATTGCTTTACCTCAAAATTTAGAAAATATGTCATTACCATCACCAGAACTGGTGAATTATTATAGATTAGCTGAAAATAGAATTTTTTATATTGATTATGAAATTGATGAATCAGTATTAGAAGTTCAAAAAGCAATCATTTATTATAATATTATTGATAAAGATATTCCTGTTTCTGAGAGAAAACCAATTATTATCTTATTAGATACCCCTGGTGGATTACTTGTGGAAACATTTTCATTGGCTCAAACAATGGTTATGTCAAAAACAAAAGTGATTACGGTAAATATTGGTACTGCTTATTCTGGCGGTGCATTACTTTTACTTGCAGGACACGAAAAATATACTCTAAAATATTCAAAAGCTATGATTCATTCTGGAAGTACATCTGGTGGAGGCGGCACATTTGAACAAAATGAGGCGGCACAAAAGATTTATAAACAACAGATTGATGATATGGCAGAGTTTATCTTAGAAAGATCAACTATTGATCCTAAAGTTTTTAAGAGAAATAAAGCAAAAGATTGGTATTTTAGTTCAGAAGAACAAGTAAAATATGGACTTGCAGATAAAATTATTACAAGTTTAGACGAAATTATCTAAGGAGAGTTATCACTACTCTTCTATTTTTATGCAAATATATAGATTCAAGGAGAAGAAAATATGATCAAGATCAACGAAACACCAGAAAAATTGAATCCACGCAAGAGAAATATCCAGCTTAAAAATATTTCATTACATGACCTAAATATTATTGATACAGATACAGGTGAAAACATTACTCAAGAAGTCATTGATGCCTTACCAGAAGGAACAGAAACAATTGACTTCAATATGAGTGTAAAACTTCCAGAAGAAGAATAAGTTGGGCGGTGGATGATATAAATAAAGTTGAGTTTTTAGAGCAACAGCTAGATTTATTAAAACGTAAACAGAAAGATTCAAACATTGAATGGCAAGATATCGCTGATTTCAGATCAGATTACAATGGGGAATCTGAACATAGAGATACTATCCGTAAAGGAAGTAAACTTTTGTATGAATACTTAGATGCAGGATGGGTACATGAACCAACATCAATGAGTATTTCTGAATCCGATGAAATTATTAGATTAAAGAAAGAACGTCAGAAATTGTCTGACGCAAGAGTTGAATATAATCGTCAAATTAGACAGGAAGCTCGTAAGGAGTCTTATTCTGAAATGGTTAAAAGAATTATTTGTGAGAATGTAGAGCCAACTGATTTAAAAGTACAATATCATACTTTTAATAGTAATACTGATTTACTGGTACACCTCACTGATATTCACACAGGGATTGAGATTAATACTTGGAATAATACATTTAATCAAGATATTCTAAAAGAACGAATTGAAAAATTCACTTCTGAAATTCTTAAAATTAGAGATTTACATAAATCTGAAAATTGTTATCTAGTCATCGGTGAAATCCTGTCAGGTATTATCCATAACAATCTTCGATTACAAAATAACATGGATTTAATGGAACAATTCAAATATGTTTCAGAATTAATTTCTGCAATGCTAATTAGAATTGCAAATCATTTTAATAATATTTATGTATATGTTACACCTGGTAATCATTCAAGAATTTCACCTAAAAAAGAAGATGCTTTAGATGGTGAAAATATGGATGTATTATTACCATTTTATTTGAAAGCAAGATTACAAAATATTAAAAATATTGATATTTGTGAAAATAATATTGATTCTGAGATTGCAATGTTTAATATTCGAGGAAATAATATTTTTGCATCACACGGTCATAAAGATGCACCCGCAAGTGTTGTTCAAAATTTTACAATGATGTTTGGAATTAAACCAGACATTGTGCTATTAGGACATAGACATTTGAATGGATTAACTACCGTATATAATGCAAAGGTTATTGAGTCAGGATGTTGCTCAGGAACAGACCAATATGCAATGTCTATTAGAAAAACTAATCGTCCTGAACAGACCATATCTGTTGTGGGACAGGATGGTTTAGTTTGTTTATATGATATTCAATTGGATTAATTGATATGGAGAGTACATTTGCTACTCTCCTATTTTTATATAAAAATATATGAAAGATGAGGAAATTTTTAAATGACAAAAGTAGATTTTATTAATCATATGTACGAAAATGCAGTTGAAATGAACGAAGATGAAGAGAAAAAAGTATTCAAAAAAGATTCTGATTTTTATTTAGAAGTTTTTACTAAGTCATTAGCTGAAATTCTTAAAGCAGGAGAAAAACTTTCAATTGTTGGACTTGGTACATTTGAAGTTGTCGAAAGAGCTGAAAGAGAAGGTCGCAATCCCCAAACTGGTCAATCTATTATGATAAAAGCATGTAAAATGCCAAAGTTTAAACCAGCAAAGGCACTTAAAGACCTTGTTAATGCATAATAAGAGGGCTGATTATATGAATAAAATTCCAACTATTTGTTTTGAAGATATTTATGAATTCTGTGAATCTATGGATTCTGAATTTAATAGACGATATTATGCATCTAAGTCAGATGAATCTGTAGATATTTCAATCTTTGCAAAATATGACAATGCAAGAAAAATCATTAATCTTCTTACTAACTATGATTATGAACTTGCTAATATAAATTTTCATGATCCTGAGATTGATGGATATGAAGATGAATTTATAATTACGTTATGCGCAAGAATCAGTAATCATGATACACCTGAAATCTGGGTTGAGCCTGCTAAACGAAAAGACGGTTATCTTCTGAATGAAGCAGATGCAACTTATATTCTTGACGAATGTAGTAGAGCACTTTTACCACAAGTAGAAACTGCTAAAACTTACTTTGTTGAGTTAAAAGAAAATGTTGACGATGAATATGATGATTTTGCAGATGACTTAGAATTAGGTAATTGTTACGATTGCTGTTGCCATCATGATTGTGTAGATTGTGATATGGATGACGAAGAATATGTAAATGTGACTCTTCCTAAAGAAGATATTGAAACTTTACATATGCTTTGTCGTATTTTCAAAGTGTAATCTATCTTTATCAGGGACATAGATCTCCTTTTAGAGTGCGTGGGTGTCATAGCTTACGCACTCTTTTTATATCCATTGGATTGTTTTGTTCAATGGAGAATTAATTATTGGGTGACAAACCCAAATTGCTCAATGTTAGTGTCATAGCTGATGTTGGGATTTAATGTCATTAACGGAACTCAAATATATGGTATGTTCCTATTACGTTAATGTCGGAGAGCCTGGTGGATAATTACCACCCTCTCTCCTTTTATTGTATATAAAAATACTTTAGAAGGAGGAATTAAAAATGGGATTAGTATTACCACAACAAATTGAAATTCAAGTTGCAGTAAATATGGCAAAATATTATGAAAATTTAGGATATGAAATACCTAAGAAATATAATAAAAGAGACCATAAATGGGTGTATGATCGTAATGCAACTATGAAAGTCGATGTTAGAGATTTAAAACCAAGTTCAAATTTATTAGTGAAATGTGAATGCGATATCTGTAAAGAAAGAGAAAAGATTCCAAAATCAGAATATACAAGAATTAATGGTTATGTATCAAAATATGGATATGATTATCTATGTCTTGATTGCAAATTTGATGTAATGCCCACGGCAAAATTAAATGTTGGAACTTTTAAAGATAACAAAGAAAAGATACAAAAATTTCTTGTACGGAAATTAAAAAGTTATGTTGAAAGTAATGGTTATCCACAAAATAAAAAGTTAGCTTTTAAGCCCAAAAATAAAATGCCAACATTAAGAATGTATGAAGAATATCTTGATGGTGATTTGGTTGATTGGCTTGAATTGTGTGGATACAAATTATCCAATGAAGAAAAATACGAAATGAGAACTCGTGGTGGACAAAATAAAAATTATACAAAAGATGATTGTATTTCAATAATTATGAATATGCAAAAGCATCTTGATCGTCCATTGGAATACAAAGATTTTAAATACCCTACTCCTGATACTCTAGGAGTTACTCATATTAAAAAATATTGGGGTTCTGTCAATAAAATGAAGAAAGAACTTGGACTTGAAATTGTTCAAGAAAATATGATGGATAAACAACTTACCAAAGATGATTTTGATAAAGAAGTGCATTATATAGTAAATTTTATAAAATTGGATGGAAGAAATTTCATAACTACTAGAGAAATAAATGAAAATAGCGATTGGATGAGTTACGGTACTTTAGATAGAACATGTAAGAAATACTATAATATTGGATTGGTTCAGCATCTATCATCTTTTGGTATATCCTTTGGGAAACAGGGAAACGGGATAAATTATGATTTTGAAGATGGAGAACATGTTACGAGTCAATTTGAATACATGTTTTCCAGATATTTAAAAGAACATGGATTCAAATATCAAATAGATTATTTTAGAGATGTAAAATATTCTAATTTTATTGACGGTTATAATGGTAATATGAATTGTGATTATGTAATTCATATTGATGGTAAAATTATTTACATAGAAATTGCAGGAATTATTGCAGATTATAAAACTTGGTATTATGAAAATAAAATCATTTCTTATAGCAAATCTAAAGAACAGTATAGAATCAAACTATTAGAAAAAGAAACTATGTTAAAAAATGAAAATCTCCATTATTATATATTATTCCCATGTGATTTAACAAATAATAATTTTCAAAATATATTATTCAATGATAATTTGGATTTAAAAAATAAAATTGAATCATTTTATAAAAATAATATTGATTGGAATAAAGTTAGAAGTATTGGAGAATTGGATTATTCTCAAAATGTAATTAGAGATTTTAAAAAATATAATGAACAACAAAAAGAGGCAGTTTAATTATTATTAATCTGCTTCTTTTATTATGCAAAAATTTATGAAAGGAAGTGAGCAAATGGCAGGAAGAACTGTACAATATAATGTTTTAACAACACCAGAAAAATTACAACAAGTTAATCCAGATAATGTTGAATTAGGAAATGACTTTTTAGATTATCTTGTATCAGTAGACAGAGCAAGATCAACAATTGACGCATATGCTCACGATCTTAACGTTTTTTGGGTATATCTATTAGAAAAATGCAACAACAAATTTTTTATTAATTTGTCTAAACGTGAAATTTCTAAGTATCAAAGTTATTGTTTAACGGAATTGAAATGGAGTCCTGCGAGAATTAAAAGGGTTAAATCTACTCTCTCATCTCTTAGCAATTATGTTGAAAATATGTTGGATGATGAGTATGAAGGATTTCGTCCAATTATTCGTAAAATAGAAAATCCAACAAATGAAAAAGTATTAAAGAAAACTGTATTCACAGAAGAACAATTACAAGGTTTATTAGATCATCTTGTTGAAAAGGAACAATACGATAAAGCATGTATGCTAAGTATGGCTATGAATAATGGTAGACGTAAAAGTGAATTGCCACGTTTTAAAGTTTCATATTTTGATGATGAAAATATCATTTATGGTTCTTTATATAAAACTCCCGAAACTATCACTACTAAAGGTAGAGGATCAAGAGGAAAACAACTTATCGTATATACATTGGTAAAACCATTTAAACCATATTTAGATTTATGGCTGAAATATAGAGAAGAAAATAATATTACTTCTGAATGGTTATTCCCTAAAAAAGTAGGAAATAAATATGTTGATGAACAAATTTCTACAGATACCTTGGATAGTTGGGCTGAAACATTTAGTAAAATATTAGACATTCCGTTTTACTGGCATAGCCTGAGGCACTATTTTACGACAAGTTGCGCACGTAGCGGTCTTCCAGATAATGTAATTCAAATGATTATCGGATGGTCTTCATTGGATATGGTAGGGTTATACAAAGATATTGAAGTAGATGAAGAATTTGAAAAGTATTTTGGTGAAGATGGAATTAAAAAAGTTGAACAAGCTTCGTTAGCAGATTTATAATCCCCTCAAAAGCCCGTAGTGTAGACCAAACACACCTATATGGAAACAAGCGCACGACATCGGACTGTCAAACCGCTTCGGGCAAATATCTTTTTCTATATATTTTTCTTGTTTCATATTTACTCTTCAAAGAGACATAACTTTTCATATGATCTCTTCTCCTGAAAAAGGGCAGTTCACTACTGCCCTATCTAAAAGTAAACTTGTCCTTTACAATATCTTTCAATTGTGATAATGTAAAAATATCAAAAATTGGAGGTGTTATATATGGAGTTCAACAGAAAGACACAAACTGTCAAGTCATTTGCAAGAGATATGGGAAATGGAAAATATAATATGTTCCATAAACTGCAACGCAAAGAAGGACAATGGAAAAATTATGAGCAGAGCTTATTAATTGACTCAATGCTTCGCAACTATCCTGTTGACCCGATTCGTTCAGAAGAGAAAGAAGATAAAATCAGATATGTATTTGACGGAGTTCAGCGCAGCACAACTATCAGAGATTTTTTAGCTGATAGTTTCAAATTAAGTCAAAAATTGAAACCAGTATTAATTGAAGGCACTGTATATAACATTGCAGGTAAGAAATTCTCACAGTTGGATGAAGTTGTTCAGGATAAAATTAATGACTATGAAATGATACAATATATCTTTTCTGATTGTACAGATGAAGATATTCGTGAAATGTTCCGTAGACAGAATGGTGGCAAACCATTATCAAACACTCAGAAAAGAAAGTCATTAGAGAGTGATGAAGTTAGTGCAATCATCTTTGATGTTGCAAATCATCCATTCTTTGCAAAAGTGTTATCTCCAACACAGTTGAAAAAAGATGTTGCGAATGATATTGTGCGCCAGGCACTTATGCTGATTAATACTACAGATGATAATGATTTTACATCATTCAGAGCGAAAGATATTGATACATTTGTAGAATGGTATAATGAACATGTTGATGAGAAAGATATTATTTTATTGAAATCTGCTCTGGCATTCTTGGATGAAAAATTTGAAGAAAAACTTAATCTCAAGTCTACTTCTCTTCCGATGATGTTATATGCTGCATATACATGTGTGAAGAATGAAAAGGACTTTGATGAATTTGTAAATATTGTGCAGACATTTGTAGATAGCTATGGTGATAATATAGATTATGTTCAGTATTGCACCAGTGGTACATCTTCTGCTCAATCTGTTCAAGGAAGATTTAATTATTGGAAGAATATTTGCAAAGGATTATAAATATATAGAAACTTAATATTGAAATTTATGAGAAGTCGCCTTATTGGTGGCTTCTTTTTGTATACAGGAGAAAATAAAATGTATAATATTTTAATCAAACATAATGATAGCAAAAAACTATGGCAACTATATGGAACTACCACTTGTGCTACATCAAATACGGAAACATTTACACCATTCGAGGCAGATAATTTAGAAAATTTAAAAGCGGAAGTTATTCGATTAGATGCAATGTATGGTCATGAAAACATTAAAGTTGTAAAAACTATTGAATATACAGTGGATGTAACTATCTCAGACGATAAATAAGGAGGTGTCAAATAGTGGCAGCTAATATATTAAAAGTTGGTAACGATCCAAACTCAGCAATTAAAACATTTTGCGTAGATACTATTGAAGAAATTGCAAAACTTCCTACTATGGAACATGGCGCAACAGGCGATTTTACAAATATTCCTGGTCTTGAATCTCCTGCCCCAATGGGAAGTCAAGCTATTGTAGGAAATGAATCAGGCACAGTGAAAATCTATATGCTGTTTTCATTTGGTTGGAAAGATACAGGCACAGAATAATGGACGTATTATCTTATATCATTGCAAGTAGACTTCTCTCCTGTCCTGGTGGAAATGGGGCAAATATTAAACTAGATGAAAATGGAAATATTATTACAGATGAAGATGTGACATTATATGTAGATTTCCCTACCGCAAGTTTGATGACTGATGGAGATATATTCTCAGTTGCAAATAGTTATTTAATCGCAAAAATTATTGGTGATGTTGCTGAATCAAATAAGAAAGCATGGATTTATTCTATGTTGTAAAAGAGTCATTCACGATGATGTGGGTGGCTCTTTTATTATGCAATTTTGTTGTTTCGTATAGAGTGATTATTTCACTCTATGATTATATTTAAAGGTTTCCTTCATAAATGTAGCACGACTATCATTCCACCCCTATCAACCCAAAATAGTCGCTCTATACGAGACAATAAAATATTTGAAAATTTAATTGAGACATGTAAACCGCAGTTTCGCTGAAACTACGGTTTCGACTCCACTTTGCTAAGGCAAAGCGGTGTCGGAGATATAGATACTATTATTGTGTCAAAGCATTAATGGTAATTCAGAAAGAGGAATAGCACGATTAGCTCTCGTGTGAATGGTGGTCTTACTCTCCCACTTCCTCTTTCTAAAAAATATATGGTTAGTGAGAGTAAAGAAAGAGAGATAATGTATTATAATGGAAAATCAAATTCAAGAAACAAAAATGGATCAGTTTGTAAATTTAACAACTGGTGAAATATTAGGTGAAGGCATTTTTATGTCAAAAGAAGAATTAGAACGAAAACAGGAGGCACAAATAAAAAGAATCAACTATGCGTATTTGATGAATAATCGTTCAGAGTTTCAAACTCATATTAGCTCAAATTTTGGCTCTTTTTATTTTAATAACTATATGAAATTATTAACTAAATTAAAAAATAATCCTGCCCTTTTGTTTAGATTTTTATATCTTTGTACATATGCAAATTATGATGGATATTTAAAATATGGTCTTAATAGTTCTTTGTATATGAAAGAAAACGATTTTGGTGAAGTTTTTAAACTATCAAAAGGGATGGTTACAAAACTGAAAAAAGAGTTATATGATAATAAACTAATTAAGAAATATGAAGATGGTAGAATTGTCGTAAATAATGACTACTACAGCAGAGGTAAATTATATTTAGGGGATATGCTTAATTCGTCCAGAGTATTTGACAATGGAATCAGAGAGTTATATCTTAATTCTAATCCAAGAGAACATAAACGTATTGGTGTTATTGTTCCACTTCTTCCATATCTGAATAAATATTATAACATCTTATGTGAAAATCCATTAGAAAAAGATGAGAATTATATCAAGCCTTTAACTTTGACAGAAATTTGTAATATTGTAGGATATGATGTTGCAAATAGAGATAAATTAAAAAAGATGTTAGAAAATGTAACCGTAAATGGAAAACCAACTGTTGCATATATTAGCCATGCAGATGCTAGATTCTTTCTTGTTAACCCTGCGGTATTTTATAAAGGTAATTCTGTTTCTGATTTAGATGTAATTTCAAAACTATTTAACTTAAAAAATAAAAAGAAGAATGAAAATGAATAGAATTAACACTAATTTAGATTATAAGAGAAAATGCTAAAATCCCTTGGTATACTTGAAAACCTTGTTCACAGAAATACTATGATAGGAGTTCTATGTTCACAGAAATACTATCTTTTTAATTTTGTGAACTCATATTATGATTTTTATGGAGAGTGGTTTACACTGCTCTCCTATTAATTTGGAGAAATATTGACTATAAACGGTTGGCGTTTGTTGTCCTGTCGGTGGGACGTAGTTGAATCTTAATAGAGTGAGAAACCTTTGACTGATCATCTTAGGTATAGTAGATACTCGCACTACTCTCTCACTCTATTTACTAAAGATGTTTGCGAGTGGAAAGCGAGAAATTGAAATTATGGGTTTATTAACAAAAGAAATTGAAGTAACATTAAATTCAAGAAATATAGAGCATTATGCGAATTTGGGATATGAAATTCCAAAATATTATAATAAAAATAGTTGTACTTGGAGAGTGAAAAGAAATACTAAAATAATAGTTAAAATTGAAGATGTTCCAAAATTCACAAATTATTTAGTTGATGTTCAATGTGATAATGAAAATTGTGCTAATGTTTTACATATGCCATACCAAAGATATAATTATCATCTTAAAAACGGCAAATATTATTGTCAAAAATGCGCAATGGCTATTTATAATAGTGGAGAAAATAATCCTTCATGGAATCCCAATCTAACAGATAAAGAAAGAATTACAGGTAGACATTTTCCAGAATATAAGGATTTTGTCAAAAGAGTTTTAGCAAGAGATCATTATACGTGTAAATGTTGCGGACATTCTAGTACAAATTTAGAAGTTCATCATCTTAATGGATATAATTGGTTTACAGAAGGAAGAACTGATGAGACAAATGCAATTACATTATGCGAAAATTGTCACGCAAGTTTCCATTCTATTTATGGTCAAGGTAATAACACCAAAGATCAATTTGAAGAATGGATTGGTAAATCAATTGAAATCTTGGATAAGTTTGACGGGAAATTGCCAATTGGTAGAAATGTTATTTGTTACGAAACATTAGAAACATACGATAGTCCAGTAGATGTTGAAAATAAAACAGGAATACTTTCACAAATGATAATTGATTGTTGTAATAAACGTGATTATACTATAAATGGACATAGGTCACGTGTAATTACAGCGAATGGTAATCATTATTTTTGGTTGGATGAATATAAAAATATGTCACAAAAAGATTTCGATAATTATTTTGAATGGTGCAAACCAATTAAAATTAAACGTTCTGGAAAAGATTTATATAATTCTAAGAAAGTAATTTGTTTAACTACATTGGAAATCTTTGATAGTATGTCTGATGCCGCAAGAAAATACGAAAATGCACATATGGCTAATATAAGTAGATGTTGTAAGGGAATTACAAAGACTTGTGGTAAACTACCTGATGGTACAAAACTTAAATGGATGTATTATGAAGATTATTTAACAAGCACTGCTTCTTCGGAAGTTAGTGCTTAATTTATTTAGAAAGAAAGGTGAGTTTAAACTTTGTCAACAAAAAAAGATGCAAAAAAGAAAAAATGTCCTATTTGTGGGAAAGAAAAATCTATCTCATCAGGATTTTATAAAAGTGCATCTCCACTATATCAAGAAGATGGATGTGTTCCAATTTGTATTTCTTGTGTTAAAGAAGATGTAACTAATGAAGACGGAAGTATCAATAAACCAAAATTAAAAACTATGCTACAAAGATTAGATAAACCTCTTTATTGGGATGATTTAGAATCTGCATACGCTCAATATCGTAGAGAACATAGCTATTTTACCGATGATGAAGTTGCAAAACATGGAAAAGATATTGTTGGATTGTATTTTAAAAATACAATGCTTAGACAAAATAAAAATAAAAGTTTTGCAGAATCAGAAAAAGACAATTTCATTCACGTAAATGGTAATACTCCACGTCAAGAAATTGATAGAATTGTAAAAAAATATACTGATGCTTCTGCTGATGATATTGATATGGACATGTATAAAGAACGTGCAAATGACAAAGGTGTAAAAACACAGGTAACAAAAAAAGATGATGACGAAGCAATTTTTCTTGATAAAAATGATTTTGAAGTAACTCAAGATATGGTTGATTTGTTTGGAGAAGGTTATACTCGTTCTGAATATAAAAAGATGGTTAAAAAATATAAAGAAATGAGTCAAACTTATGTTATTCAGACAAGTATTCATAAAGAAGCTCTTGTTACATATGTGCGTTTTAAAGTCAAAGAAGAGATGGCTACTGTAAAAGGTGATGTAGCGGAAGCCTCAAAATGGTACATGGCTGCTCAGAATGCAGCGGAGCAAGGTAAATTGACTGCAAAACAGCTTTCAAAAGAAGATTTACAAGGTGGTATTGTAAACTTTAGTGATATATTTACTGCCGTTGAAGGAGCAAAGGAACGAATTAAAATTTTCCCAGAATTTAAGTATCAACCAAAAGATGCCGCAGATTTTATTATTTGGTGTTATATAAATTATGAACGTAATCTAAACAATATGCCAGAAGTAGAATATAAAGATATTTATGAATTTTACGATAAAAAGAAAAAAGAATATGTCGATACTTATGGAGATCCTTATGGAATATTTACCAATGATACAACTGAAAGTAATCGAGATACTATAGAAAAATTCATTACAGTTCCAAAAGAATTTGATGATAGCGAATAGATTGGAGGTGGAAGACCAACGATGAATAATAGTTCTTTTAATGTGGATAATTGGGAATATTTTTGTAGTTTCGCACGTTGGTATCCTGACCTCTTTTTAGATATGATAAAACCGCAAAAGGGTGGACTTAATCTACATTTAGATCAACGCATTTATTTAAGAGTTATGTTGCGCTTTACTTCTTTTTATGGGGTGTTTCCAAGAGGATACGGAAAGACTTTTGATGAAGTTCTTGCATCTATGCTCGTTTGTGTATTTTTTTCGGAAATTTCAATATCCCTTTCGGCTCAAACCAAGGAAAATGCGGCGGACTTACTGAAAGATAAATATAATGAAATTATTCGTTTTTATCCTATGTTGAAAAACGAAATAGAAAAAGCTAATTTTGCAAAAGGTGATGCCTTGATAGTATTTAAGTCTGGTGCAAGATTGGATAATCTGGCTAATGCACAATCAAGCAAGGGACAAAGACGTAAGCGAATGAATATGGAAGAATCTGCTCTTATTGACAATGATACATTCTTGGATGCACTTCTTCCTATTGTTGAAGTTCCTCGTGTGTGTGTTGGTAAATATTCTATTACTGACCCAGAGGAATTAAATCAGCAAATAAATTTCTTTACTACTGCTGGATTCAAAGGTTCTGATGAATACCAACGATCTGTTGATATGTCAAAGGACATGATTAATTTAAGTGGTAAAATTATATTAGGTTCTAGCTTTTGGCTTCCATGTTGGTATGGAAGAGGTAGTACAAAAAGTCAGATTTTTCAAAAGAAACGTGATATGACAATGGTTTCATTTGCACAAAACTATGAATCTAAATGGGTAGGTGCATCAAATGGAGCATTGGTCAATATTAATAAATTAATGAATTGTCGTTCTCTCCCATCTCCTATTCTTCAATCAAAAAATGAATCTGATGAATACTATTTAGGAGTGGACGTTGCAAGAAGTCAAAATACAAATAATAACCAATCATTTATAGCTGTAGTCAAAGTAAACAGGTCTAAAGATAAATCCAGAATTGTATCTATGGATTTAGTCAATCTTATTAATATCCCAAATATTATGAATTTTACTGCACAGGCATGTGTGGTTAAAAAATATAAACAATTATATAATGCAAAAGCTGTTGTTGTCGATGGAAATGGACTCGGTGCAGGTTTAATAGATGAATTATTAAAAGAATCATTTGATCCAATTACTAAAATGTCTTTAGGTGTATGGGACACCATTAATGATGATAACGAGCCAGAAATTCCCGATATTGCGGAAAAAATATTATATAATTTAAAAGCTCAATCAGTACAAAGTAAAGTCGTTACAAACTTTATTGATGTTGTAGACAGTGGAAAATTTAGAATCCTTGAGCAACGTCAACAGTCTGAATTTAGCGAAAAGGAATATGATGATTTTGATAATTGTGTAGCACCATTTTTACAGACAGATATGCTTTTTGAAGAAATTGCAAACTTAAAATTAAAGCATTTGAATAATGGTGGAGTCACTATTGAAAAAGTTGTAAATAAACTTGATAAGGATAGAACTATGGCTACACTTTATATACTTTGGTATATAAATGAATTTTGTAGAGATTTATATGCCAATAGTGATTATGAATATTGTACCTTAATAAACTGAAAGGAGGCGACACATGCCAGAAGAAGTAAAACGCAAGAGGGGTCGCCCTCCAAAACAAAAACCAATAGAGCAACAGGTTGTAGAATCAAAATCGCAATCTTCAACTGTACAAAATAATAACTATGAATTTAGTAGTTGTGTTACTACAAGTTCTCTGAATTTAGATAGTCTTCTATTTTCATGTGGACTATATAATTATTTTTCAAAGTCTACAATTGACTGTGTAATCAGAGATCCCGTTACTTATCATGATGAAGCCATTCGTTTATCTGATTTAATATATACAAAAAATGGTATTGTATCTAATTCTATAGATTACATGACTGCTCTCCCATGTCTGGATAGAGTGATTACCATAAAAAGTAAACGTAGTGTAAAAAAGATAAAAGAGAATAAAGAAAAAATGTCAGCTACATTGAAAACCATTGATGATAAATTGTTTATTCGTGATGCACTACATACAGAAATGCGTGAAGGCATAGCTTTTTATTATTTTGATATACGAAAACCAAGTAACGACTTTCAACAATCTATGTCTGATTATGATGTAGAAAACATCGTTGAAATTAATGAACTTGGAATCAATGCAAGGATTGTTACTCTTCCTTGGCAATATACAAAAATTGTTGGAAAGAAAAATGGTCGTTATGTTCTAGCTTTTAATCTTAGATATTTTGATGATTTCACTGGTGATACACAGGAAAGAAAATTAAAGAAATATCCAAAAGAAATATCAGATGGATATAACAAAAAACGTAAAGGATTAATTAAAGATTGGTTAATTCTTGATAGTGATAAGACCATGTGTAGAAAAATCAAATGTAAAGACTCTGAGCCTTGGGGACGAAGTTTGATTATTGCTGCATTAGAAGATGTTTTATATAAAGATTATTATACTGACACTAAGCGTAATGTGTTAGATGAAATCAATAATAAGATAATTTACGAAACATTTCCAGAAGGTAAAGATAAAGGTACTTGTGCTTTAAGTAAAAAACAGCAAGAAGATCAACATAACACTGTCAAACAAGCTATTATGACTAAAAATAGTAAAGGTGGAACAAGTTTCTTCTCTGTCGCAGCAGGTACAAAATTAGATTCTATTGATATTGATTTAGATATTTTTGATTCTAAAAATGAATCAGACTTAAATAATAATATATCTTTAGATTTAGGTATTTGTGCATCATTAATCGGTGCAATGTCAACGGGTAATTTTGCATCTGGACAATCAAATTTGGAAATGATAACTGCGCAACTATATACATGGGTTTATGAATGGCAAACAGAATTAAATTATGTAATAAATAAAAATATCATTAAAGATGATAAAAATAAAGTGGAAATCTACTACTTCCCTACTTCTTTTGTAAATAGAAAAACATTCTTTGATCAAATGAAGACACTATATTCGGAAGCAAGCGGTTCATTAACTTTCTTGGTAGCAAGCGCAGGTATTGATCCTGATGTGTATTTTAATATTCTTGACCAAGAAATTGAAGATGGTATATACGACCGCTACAAACCCCATGAAACAAGTTACACTTTAAGTAAAAATCAAGAAGATTCTAATGGAAGACCACAAATAGATAATCCTACAAATGAAAATACTATTAGATCAAAAACGAATAACAGTAATGATATGCCTAAGCCATCTAATAATAAATAAAAGAGGTAAAAATATATGGATGTAAAACTTTATACATGCTACTCTCTCCCTCTTCGCAATTACTTACGGAACAATGGAGTGAAATATAAATTAGCAGCATTAAATCCAAATAGTAAGAAATTATTTTGGGTTTATGTAAAAGATGAAAAACTTGATAATTTGTTAAATGAGTGGTCTGCAAAATAAGCAGATCACTTTTATTATGTAAAAATATTTGGAGGTATAAAATGGCAAGAAAACTAACTCATGATGAATGGATTAATAAATACAAAGACAATATAGATGATTCATTAGAATTATTATCAAAATATGATGGTACTAAAAATAAAATACAAGTACGATGTAAATTTTGTGGAAAAATATATTACACTCTTCCATCAGTTTTAGTTAATGGATGTAAGTGTAAACATTGTTCTTTAACAAAAACAAATGAACAATTTGTAGAAGAGTTAAGCTCTATAAATAAAAATATTTTACCTTTAGAAAAATATCGTTCAGACGGAACGCCGATTTTAGTTAAATGTTTGATTTGTGGACATGAATGGAAAGCTATTCCTACGCATTTGTTGAAAAATCATGGGTGTCCACAATGTGCACGAAAACTTGTGGGATTAAAAAAGCGAAAAAATTTGAATGATTTTTTATTAGACTTAAAAAAGAAAAATCCAACCGTTGCTTATATAGACGGGTTTGAAAAAATGCATTCAAAAGTAACATTTAAGAGTAAAATATGTGGACATACTTGGAAATCAACGCCTAATAATGTCATCTATGGTGGTTCAGGATGTCCAATTTGTTCGATGTCTCAAGGTGAAAGAAAAATATATACTTTTTTATCTGATAATAATATAGAGTTTGAGCCACAAAAAGTATTTGATGATTTATTTGGCGTTAATAATGGACTTTTATCTTATGATTTTTATCTTGAAAAATATAATTTGCTTATTGAATATCAAGGGCAACAACATGAAAAACCAGTTGTTCTGCCTTTTGTAAAACGCAAGAAAATTACGCCAGAAGAACAGTTTAAAATTCAGCAAGAACATGATAAACGTAAACGAGAATATGCAAAATCTCATAATATTGAACTAATGGAAATTTGGTATTGGGATAAAGATAAGATAAATGAAATTCTAAGTAACAAATTAAATATTAATAATATTAAGAAACTTGCATAATCAAGTTTCTTTTTATTATACAACTTTTTAACAAGGAGGATTAAATTATGTTAAATAATATCCTCGAAATTTCTAAACGTGCTTCTAAAAATGGTCGTGTACCAATCAAGATTGCTCTTCTAAAAATCCATAATGATTCAACAAGTACAAATAAAAATGGACTTCATTGGAAAAAAGAATATGTTCAAAATGCAATGGATAGTGTAATTGGTATGCCATTATGCACTGAATTTGCAGATGATGATAAAGAAGTTCCAATTGGTCATGGATTGACAGGAAGTGAGTATGACTCCAATGGAAATGCTCAACCTGTTTTTGAAAACTCAGTTGTAGTTGGAACGTGTGAATCAGTTTCTATTGAAACTATTATAGATGAAAACGGAAACAAAATAGAAGTTCTTGCTACAGATGGATATTTATATAATCAGCGTTATCCAAAATTTGTCAAATGGGTAAGAAAAAATTATGCAATTGGAAAAGTAGACACATCTATTGAGATTATGGGAACACCAGAAAACGAAAATCAAATTATTTATGAAGAAGATGAACCAAAAGAAGAGTTTCGTACTCCGAAAACATTTTGTTTTACTGGTTCAGCAATTCTTGGTGTTTCACCAGCAGATGATGATGCCATTGTATTAGAAGTCGCTCAAAAGAAAGAAAACAAGGAGGAAAACAAAGAAATGGAATTTAATATGGATGAAATTAAAAGCACAATCCAAGCTACTATTTCTGAGATGAATGAGAAATCTGAATCTTATGAAACAAAGATTTCTGAGTTAAATTCTCAGATTGAAGCAAAAGATGCCGAATTAGCAGAAAAGGATTCTAAAATTTCTGAACTTAATGCTTCAATCGCTGATATGCAGAAAGCTCTTGATGACATTAGAGCAGAACAATCATCTTCTTGGGATCAAATGAGAATCCTTGAGGAAGAAATTGCTAAAGCAAAAGTAGCCGAAAAACTTAGTGAAGTCGACTCTGCTCTTGGAGAATTTAGCGCAGAAGAAAAAGAAGTTGCAAAAGATGATATTGATAAATTAAAAGAAAATATTAACGCTTGCAAAAAGAAAGAAGAACTAAATAACGTTACTTCTGAAATCAATTCTATCAAATCTAAAATCTGTATGAGCATTGTTGAAAAACAGAAAAAAGCCGAGGCTGATGCAAAAATCGCAGAACAAAATTCAAAAAAAGAAACTGTAGAAACTGAGGATATTTTCTCAGAAATGTGTACAGAGGTTACTACTTCTGATGAAGAAGACCTCAATATTTTTTAATTAAGGAGGATAATTAAATGATTAAATTTAATACTATCGGACAGATTGAGCATGGAGAGTATCCATTTGAAGATGCTATTGCTTCCGCAGACACATTTAATGGAGCATATGGCGAAGTAACTTCTGGTTCTTTTGCTGTAGGAGCTAAAAAAGGTAAAGTTATCATGCAAGTTGAACGTGGCGATGATGAATATATGCCTACATATAAAATCGTAAAAGGTGAACATGTAAGAGTTCTTGATCTTGCAAAATTAGAAGGAAAAATTGTAGAAGTTTATGGTGATGAACTTCCAGCAGATGTTGCTAAAGGTGACAAACTTGAATCTGATGCAACTGGAAAACTCGTAAAAGGTGCTACCGCAGCTCCATACCTAGAAGTTACTGCAATCGTAGGAAACCATCTTGGTGTTGAAGCCAAGGTTGTAACTGCCTAATTAAAGGAGGAATAAAGTAATGTCTTATACATTTGAATTAAATAATGAAAGAAAAGATGCTAATTTTGTTAGCGGAAAAATTAATGGGAAATCTGCAATTGTAGAAATTTTCTCTGCAATGAGAGATGGAAAAGATCTTGCACCTTATGGCAAGAAAGCAGATGTAGCTGCTAAATATATTAAGGAATTAAATGAGAAGGCAAGCAACAATGACTTATCTGCCATCTCCGAATTAAATGAGATTCGTAGATTCTCTATGCAACCAGTTCTATTGCAAGAAATTAAATTACTTGGTATTTACGGTAATTACAAACCAATTGGTTACAACGAATCTTGCGAAGTTGAAATTCCAGTGTTTGCAAATCTTTCTGCAAATGAGCAAGCTCTTGGTCAGGACGTTAAGTTCCCTGTAGTCAGAAAGAAACGTGTACCAATTTCTACAACCACTATTTCTGGCGGTTACGCTGTAGATTATAGAAAAGCTGCTCTTGGTGATATGAGTGACGAGAATGAATTACAGGATCAAGTACGTGTTCAGATTAGAAATAAAGCAGCAAAATATGTTGTTGATACTGTATACAAAGCAATCAAAAACGCAACTGGTGTAAAATACTTCTTTGAAGGAAGTGGTCTTACAAAGACTGGTGTTGATGGAGTTATTTCTAAAGTAAGACGTTTTGGTAAACCAACAGTATCTGGTGATTATGCACTTATTTCTCAGTTCAATGGATTTGCAGGATACCAAGGTGTTACACCTACTGTAAATGGAATTTCCGAAGCAGTTATGAACGAGATTCATAACACTGGTCTGATGGGTGTATATAACGGTACAACTCTGAGCGAAATCCCAAATGCTTATGATATGACTACTCTTACAGCAGATGGAACAAATTTTGAAACAATGCTTCCAGCAGGTCTTGGATTTGTAATGCCTACAGGTGGACAATCTCCAATTTATACAGTTACTCGTGGTGGTCTTACATCCATCTCTGGTAATGACATTACAACTGGTCAGTTAATTTCAAGATTTGACCTTGAGGTAGGATGTCTTGTTGTTCCTGGTCAGGAATATCGTGTAGGCATGGTGCATGATACAAATCTTGATTCATTAGCAGATTAATTGTTAATCAAAGGTAATATTATATAGTCTTATTGTGAATAGAGTCACATTATTTGTGGCTCTATTTTACTTAGTCAAAAGGAGTCAACATTATGAGAGATTATTTCCATTGCTATTCTAAAAGGCTTGCTTGTTTCATCATGGCATTTGGTATTCGTTATGAGAAAAAACTTATAAATCAGAAAAACGGTATGCCTTATTATACATTTAAGAAAACAGAACGAATGGATAAAATAATTGATCTATATAGAAAAGTAATTCACACAATTTAATCGTTAAGAAAGAAATATAGTCGATAAGGAGAATTTAAAATGCCAACAAAAAGAACAACTACTACCACTACAAAAAAAGTTGAAGAAGTAAATCCAACAGAAGAAATTGTTGTAGAAGAAACCCCAGTTGATGTTGAAGAGGATTTTAATCTTGAAAAAAAAGTTACTGTAAGAAGTATTGCAGAATGGACAACAGGATTCCAAAGAATTGAAACAAATGGAGATGTTACTATTCCACCAAACGGAACAGTAAGATTATCCAGAGGTGAAATTATTTCACAGGTTCAGAATGGAAATCTTTTATTCACAGGAATAGACGGTCAAGGTTCTCATGCAACTCTTTATATTGAAGATAAACCTACGAGAATTGAAGCGGATTTTGAAACAGAAACTTCTCAACAGAATGTAATTAATAAAGAACGTATTGATGATTTATTTGCTATCAGATCAATAAAAGATTTTGAATCTACATTACATTCTATGGTTGTTACAAGAGCAGAAAAATATGCAATTATGGGATTTATCCGAAAAGGAAACTTCAATGATTATAATAAAGTACGTGCAGTAGAGGATTATACAAAATTACAAGTATAAGGATGGTGAATTGATGGAGAAAAACACAACTTATACGGAAGTCATAAATAGCTTCCATAGTACATTTCAAGACAAAGTTATAATACCAGAAGGACTTGAAAAAGTATGGTTTTTAAAAGCAGTTGGAAAATATTCTTTTGAGATTGACTCCATCAATTTTGATGAAGAATTAAATGAGTTTGATTCTAAATTAAAAAGATACACAATAGATACTCTTGGTCTTATGATGAAGAAATTTTATCAAGAACGTGAGTTATCAAAAGTTAATAAACGTATCAGCATTGTTTCTAAAGATCTGTCTATTGATGGATCAAACGGAAGCAAAACCGCTACATTGAATGAACTTGAAAAAGTATCAGAAGAATTAGACGAAATGATATATAAGCAAACTCCTTCTGCTTATGATTAGGAGGTGTCTAAATGCAAGAATGGTATTTAATGACACCTGAAACAAGACCTAATATTACAGGTGGTTTTGAGAATGATGTTTTTTTAGATTACAAAGAAGATGCTTTTGCGGAAGCTCTTTCTACAGATATAGCTAAAACAGTTATTTTATGCAATTCTGATATGACAGAAATTGGAGAAATCAGAGTTATTATTATGGATAATTTGGCTAATACGCAACTTAAATCTATGGAACGTTCTGTTTTTGCTGTAATTGGTACATTAAAAGCAGGAATGTATATAAAGTTTGAGAATCAATATTGGTTGATTAGTGGTTATCCTGGTAATAATGGAGTATGCGAAAAGGCTACCGCTATATTATGTCAATATGAATTAATATGGCAAGATGATGACGGAAAGATTATAAGACGTTGGGCTAATTTCACCAGTGCCAGCAAGTATGATAACGGAAGAACGTTAGGGTCTACAATCATCCTTACATCAAATAACTTTACAATTTGGATTCCAGAAGATGATGATGGAACGACTCTTGATGGACGTAGAGTGTTCATTGACAGAGTAAAGACTGGACAATTACCAACAAAAGTATTTGAGATAACAAGAAGTGATGATGTATTGTATCTTTTCGGAAAAGATCATGGTGGAATATTAAGTTTCATTGCAGATAAAGATGAACTTAATAAGGTGACAGATAGACAAGATTTATGGATCTGCAACTACAAATCCCCCACTACTCCTACTCTCCCACCATCAGAACCAGACAATCCAACTACATCTGTCACAATCACAGGTGGCGATACTCTCCGATACGGCAGAGCAAAAACATGGACTGTTACTTTTTCTGATTCTGAAAATCAACCAAATTTCACATGGAATGTCGAATCAGACTTCAAAATCACTCAAAATATCACAGGTAATAAAATACAGTTAAAATGTACAGATGATAAGGCAATCGACTGTATGTTTACGCTACAAGTTCTCGACAATGAAAGTAACATTTTATCTGAAACAACTATTACTATTGTAGGATAAATCGGAGGTATATTATATGGCAAAATCAGTTGCCAGAGATTTGGCTTTTGTCAAATCAAAAGTAATTTCTCGTCTATTAGAATCTGATGAATTTGCAAAAGTAATGTTGCGTAAGGAAGATTTTACTGATGATGAGAAAAACGACATGGAGTATAAACAAGTATTTGATTATCCTTATGTTGATGGAACGCAGGAAGAAGTTATGCCTTTTGTTTGTGTAGAAACAGTTTGTAGAGGTACAAATCGTACCGTAAAATCTATGGACTTGTATATCTGGATTTTCGTGCATCGTAATTGTATGCAAATGGAATCTAATGTAAAAAGTTACATGGGTAATCGTGCAGATGTTCTTACAGATATTATAGAAAGACTTCTACGTGATTCTGATGATTTAGGAATTGGAAAACCAAGTCTTGATGACATTGGCTATACTGTTCCACAGTCCAGTTATTATGGACGACAACTCAAATATAGCATTCCTGATTTTAAAATCAAGGAGGTGTGATATTTGAAAGGATTTTCAGAGTATGACTATCTCTGTGATGAACCTTATTTTTATGAAGGTATAGGTCATGTTAAATGCCCTACTCTTAGGGATATAAGACATATAACTTATGGACAATTCAATATTTTTCTCTCTTATATTTCTATTACTCAGAAGCAATTTCTTGAAACATTCGGTCTTACTGAAAAATTCAATTCCCTGGACGAAGAAGAAAAAAATAAAAATACTATTTACAATTTACTTACATTCGGAATGAATCGTGCAGATTTTCTTGCCTACATGATTAGTTTCTTTGTTATGGATGATTTTCAGTATAATCCAGAACAGAATGCTTTTCTCATTGGCACTTATGAGAAGGACGATGATGGAAAGGAAATCTTTAACGAAACGGGGAAAATTGATAATAGCAATTTTGATGAATTTCGTGCGTTTCTGCAAGTTATATTAGGAATTAAATCTGAGAAAGAAGTTGAAAAACCTAAATATAAAAATAAGTTAGCTCAACGTATTGCTGAGAAATTAGCAAAACATAAGAGTGAACAAAAAGAAAAACAAACATCTGCGGATGATGATTATACATTACCAAACATGATTGTGAAATATTGTACTCACAACAAAGTTGGAATCAATATATTGAATGTTTGGGATATGACATATTATCAATTCATGAAGATGTTTTTAGAATATAGGATGGGAAGACAAGCAGATATAAATGATATGATGGCTGCTAATTCATTCTCATTCAAAAACTCTAAGGATTATAAACCTATGGAGTATATGAACAAAATTAAATAATGAAAACTTTCAAACAAAGTCGCTGAGATTTCAGTGGCTTATTTTATTTTTAAGAAAATGGAGGAATTAAATTATGGCAAATATTGCAACAGATCTTAATATGGCGAATCGTCAGTGCTGTGATCTTGATATTAGAGATTATAAAACTAAAGCACCTTGGATGTTTGCAGATTTCTGTAATACTACTACTGCTAACATTTCTGCGGATGCTGTATATGCAAATAAGAAAGGTGCTAAATGCATTAAATTCGATAATCCATTAGAAGGTACTATTACTATGGAATTTCAGGTATCTCCATTTAGAATTTACGCAATGCTTTCTGATGGTGAAATTGAAACTTCTGCTGTAATCGCACGTAGAGAAAGTGTAACAGGTGAAGCTAGTGGAGTACTTAATCTTACAAAGACACCTGTACCAGGAAGTGTATTTGCAATTGATCCAACTACAGGTAAAACAATTGAAGGTACAGTTGCAGACAAGAAATTTACAGCGAAAACCACATCTGATATTGTAGCAGATACTACATATGAAGTAGCTTACCTTGAATCCAAAACTACTGGCATTAAGAAAATTACATTTAATAACAAGAAACTGCCAAAAGATTTCTTTATTCAAATGTCTACTCTTAACAAAGATGAGAATGGTGATCAAGTACCTATGAGATTAACAGCTTATAAAGCTTCTCCACAGAGAAACTTTGAAATTTCTTTTGCATCTGATGGAGATCCTTCCAGCGTAACACTAACTTGTGATCTACTCGAAGATCATGACGGAAATGTTCTTGATATGATTGAGATTACATCTGAGGAATAATTTTATTTTTATAGTAGGATGATACAATATCATCCTACTATATTTATTAAAAGGAGTTAAATATTGAGTAATCAAAAAATAATGCCTAAATTCAAATTAGAAGTTGGAGCATTCTTAGTTTCTGATAAAAGACAACTTCAAATTATTGATCGTGAATATAGACCTAAGATAAAATATAAAAATGATAAACCATTTACATCAAACGAAAAATGGTACAAATATAAATGTTATAAGTGTGGAAATACTGATTGGGCTATAGAGCAAGCATTATGTGGAAAACAAAAGATTGGATGTAACGTATGTTGCAACTCTCCATCAAAAGTTGTTAGTGGTATAAATGATTTAACTATTACCGCAAGATGGATGATTAAATATTTTGAAAATCCAAAAGATGCAGAAAAATATACCAGAGGTTCAAGTAAAATTGTTGATATGGTTTGCCCCGATTGTGGTAGACATCACAAGAATAAAATATCCACAGTATATGCGAATCATAATCTTTCATGTCCATGTCAAGATGGTTGGAGTTATCCAAATAAGTTTATGTATTCAGTTTTAGAACAATCAGGTGTGAACTTTGAAACTGAGAAAATTTTCGATTGGTCTAAAGGAAGAATGTACGATGATTATATAGAATATAATGGTTTAAAGATTATTACTGAACAGCATGGAATACAACATTATATAGATCATCCACTTAATAAAAAATCACGCAATCTTAAAGAAGAACAAGAAAATGATAAAATGAAATATAATTTAGCTATGGAAAATGGTATAGATTATTATTTTACAATTGATTGCAGAGAATCCACAAAAGAACATATCAAAAATTCTATCATCAATTCTGAATTATTTAAAATCTTAAATATAAATCCAGAAAATATTAATTTTGATAAATGTGATAAATTTGCTTCATCAAATATGGCTAAACAAGTATGTGATTATCGTAATGAACATCCTGATATGACGATGAAAGAAATTGCGCCATTATTTCATGTATGCCACGATACTATAAGAAATTGGGTTAAAAAGGGTGCAAAACTTGGTTGGTGTACATATGAGAAATTTGATGATTTAAAATTACGGTATCAACGTGAAGATATGCCTGTTAATAATCGTCCTATTCACTGTATCACTACAGATACATACCATCGTAGCGCAACAAAATTTGTAGAATATTATCAATCTCTTACAGGAAAGAAACTCTGTGCAAGAAATATTCGTTCAGTATGTACAGGTAAACGTAATCATGTCAATAATATGAATTTTGAATACATTACTCAAGAACAATTCAATCAATTAAAAGAAAAATATCCAGATAAAGTATACGGAGAACTATTTGTATCTCACGCATCATAAAGGAGAATATAACCACAATGACAAAAGAATGTAAAGTATTACTACGCAATCAGTGTGTTATGGTTGTTGATTTTGATGGAAAAGAAATTCAAATGCCGTCTGACCACACAGATAAAGATACTGTATTCGTAAAGTATGAAAATGATAGATATTCTATCACTTGTAATTTAGAAGAAGAAAAGAAACCTGTAAAGGTTAAACCTGTTTCAAGAGTAAAGAAGCAAAAGAAAGTAACGGAGGTTGAGTTAGCTGATGATGTTGCAACAGATGAACCAAAGGATAAATCTGAATAAATTAATCGTAGTTAGTATAAGTAATTAGTAGGGATGCTAGCTATGAATTAATGGCTTGTGTCCCTATTTTTTACGATTTTCAGGAGAAAACGTGATATGAAAAAACAATTATTTGATAGCTTCGAGGAAGTAGTTGAAGCTTTTGGAGAAGATAATCTTGTAGCTATTACTTTTATGCCACAGATTATTTTTTATTTAAGTAACTATAATATTCAACCTGTATGGACTATTCCATCAGAAGTTAATAATGAAAAACTAGCCTTTTATTTTTTGAAAGCGGAAACAAAGAAGCCGTTTGAAGCATGGCAAAAACGTAGATTAGAAAAAGAACATAAGAAAGCATAATCTTAAAGGGACATGAATAATGGCAAGAAGTGTAGGTAAACAATTTGAAGATAATTTTAAGAAAAGTGTACCAAACTATACACTCTCCTATCGTCCCCCTGATTCAGCACAAGGTTTTGATGTAGGATCAAGTAATAAGCTAAGATTCAGTCGTCACAGCCCATGCGATTTGATGGTATTCGATGGATCACGAAATCTTTTTCTTACACTTGAATTAAAAACATTTCAAGGTTCATGTAGTTTTGAACGTGATAAAAGTGAAAAAGGAATTGTGCATTATTATCAGATTAAGAGTTTAAAAGATTTTGCACAATATAATCGTGTTATAAGCGGATTAGTATTAGACTTTCGATCAAGTGATAATACATATTTTTTAAATATTAATCAATGGGATGATTTCATCTCACATATAGAAAAGAAAAGTTTTAACGAAAAGGATTTGCTTGAGTATGCAAGTCCTATTTTAATTCATAAAGAGAAATTAAAAGTAAATTATAGATATGATTTAGAATCATTTTTAAATGATGTAAATTATTAAAATCGTAGTTAGGACTAATTGTTAAGTAGTCTATTTTATAGACAAGAGTGTAAATAAGTGGACAAATGTATTTTGCATTCCTTGTTCACACTTACTTAACAATAGGTTTCAAGCCTTAGTGACTGCTACTATCGAAAGATATGTTGCAGATATGAACTACGTTAGAGAAAAGGTTAAAAACACACCTTCAGATGTGCTCGTCAGTCGGAAGCTCTGTGAGTGCCAATCAAGAAACTATGCTAATGTCCTGCATAGATAACAGAGAAACACATATACCCTCTCCAACATTGGCAAGACGAAAATTACTCCGAAAGGAAGGTATCCAGAGATGGAAAATAAAATTGAATATTGTTTTGTTATTGATAAAAATAATAAACCATTAGCTCCGACAAAAATTAATAAAGGTTGGTATTTGATTAGAAAAGGTAGAGCTAAATTAAAAAGTAAATATCCTATGGTGATACAATTAGAAAAAGAAGTTAAATCTGATGAAGACGATGAAAGTCATATGGTTTGTGGCATAGATGACGGTTCTACACATGTTGGTTTAGCTATTGTTCAGAAATGTCTTACTAAAAATAAAGTAGTGTTTAAAGGAACGATTGAGCAACGCCAGGATGTAAAGCATCTTATGGATGTAAGGCGTGGATATAGACGTTACCATCGTTACCACAAAAGATACAGACAAGCAAGATTTAATAATCGTTCATCTTCTAAAAGAACTTGTAGATTAGCACCAAGCATCAAACAAAAGAAAGACGCTATTTTAAGAGTATTATATCAATTAAATAGCTGGATAGATATTCAAGAATATTACCTTGAAGATGTTTGTATAGATATTCGTGCAATGACAGATGATTATAAACCTTATAGATGGCAATATCAGAAATCTAATCGCTTAGATGAAAATTTAAGAAAAGCAACTATCCTGAGAGATGGATGTAGATGTCAAGAATGTGGGAAATCTAACTGTATATTAGAAGTACATCATATTAGAGCAAGAAGATATGGTGGAGCTAATACCATTGGAAATTTAATTACTTTATGTAAAAAGTGCCATGATAAAACAGAAAGTAGAGAAAAGGATTTTGAAGAAAGATATTTCAATATGATTAAATCTAAGCCAAAAAGATTTGATTATGCAATGCATGTAATGCAGGGAAAAACTTATTTGAGAGAAAAGATTTCTGAATTAGGAATATTACATCTTACAAATGGTGGAGAAACTGCTAATAAACGTATTGAGTGGAACATAGTAAAATCTCATAGTAATGATGCCATATGTATTGCAGATGGCATCCCAGATACTTGTGATATTAAAGAGTGGATTATTAAACCAATGAGAAGGAAATCAAAGGCAAAAACTGATAATGTGCTAGGAATTAAGCATAGAGATTTAGTTTCTTATACATATAAAAGTGGAGAAACTCATACAGGATATGTTACTGCTTTATATCCAGAACAATTGGCTTTAAATTTTCAATCAAAAACTAAACATTGCAAGAAAGTAAATGCACGAAAATGCAGATTACTTTGGAAATTCAATAAAATTTACTGGTTAGAACAATGTGTATAATATTGCACATTTATCTATAAATAAACACATTTTATAAAGGAGAAGAAAATATGAAGAAAAGCTTACTCAAAGTAAAAAATACAATCACATTTGAAGATAAACTCAATGCAATTGATCTTATTCTGAATGCTTTTTGGGATGATGAAACAGGTGAATATATACCTTGGATGGAAGAACCTGCACGAGTTATCGCAGTTGGAAAATATTTCATTGAGGGATATACACTTGAAGATGGTGAAAATATTTTTAAACTATATTCATCAGATGATGATTTAAAGAGTCTTATTGATACATTTATTAATCCAGACTATGAGTCAAGATGTGAATCTGTAAAAGAATACATTAAGGTCATGGATTTTGTAGACAAGATGGTTCATGACAAACTTGAATGGACTAAGCAGAATATCATTCATGCAAATCCAGATATGGATAGAATTGTAGAAGGTGTTAATGTATTTATTGACGCATTTAAGAATTTTGCTAATCTTGACCTTACTGCTCTCACGCCAGAAATGGTTAAAGATGGAGTATCTTTTATGGAAAAACTGAAAGAATCTGGTTTTGAAATTAATGCAGAGAATCTTACTAAGATTGTAAAAGATGCTGCGGCATTTAATATTGACAAAGCTAGCCAGGATATTATTGATGCTAAGAATGAACAGATTAAGAAATTACAGGAAGAAAATAAGGAACTAAAGAAAGAGAAATTCAATGTAGTAAACGAAGATAATGTTTCTGGTGGAAAGACAAATAACAGAAAAAAGAAATAAACTTATACAAGAACCAACACCCTTATAAAATAACAAATGCTATTTGCGTACAACGTGATCGTATATTATAAATGCAATGCCAATGATGTCACAAATGGCAGTCACTAACATGCACACGCTACCACAGTCGAGTGGGATATACATATATGTACCTCCTTGTATTTTATATCTATGTGAAAGGCTAATGCCTGAGTTGTGAAATGTAGGCATAATCATATAGTTGTTATCTCTCGATTATATGCGCTTAATAGTTTACATCGTAAACCTGATAGCATTCCCTGTGGCATATAAGGATGTTGGCTCATGTCATATTTTACCAGATTATATTATGTAGTTCAATACAGAACGTTTGTTTAACGGAGGGTACTACTCTCCTATCTTATACGGAGGAAATTGTTATGGGAATAATTATGGATGCAATTGATGCACAAATTATTAGACCAAGAGTTGAAGCTGCTGAACAAGAAGGCTTTCAAATGACTCAAACAGATATTCACAATTTTTATTCAAGTGGATCACCTGTAAAATATATCAGAACTGGAACATATGAAAGTTCACCCCGTTCATCTGGTGTATCTGGTGGTAATGGAAATTATCATTATGATATTCATTTGAATGTAGCAGAATATCCTTACGGCAAACATAGTGGTTTGCAGATCATGAGTGATATACAAAACAACGGTAGTGGGGTTTTGGGTACACCTGGTACGTGGGATGATGCTGTACAGGATATTATAGAAGCCGTAAAAGCTAATTTTAGCTAAGAGGTATAGCTATCAAAAATCTATAAGAAAGAAATAAAATAATGTAACAATTAAACAACATGAATCCTAAATTTCATCGTGCGATATAATGCAAAAAGAAAAGAAGTCACTATGAAAAACATAGTAACTTCCCTCTCCCTCTCTTTACGACCTATATACACTTGTTTCCTCTTCTCATCTCCTGATAGACTTTGGATTATTCTTTGTAGAATTTGCAAGAAAATTTTATTCCGTTTTGTAAACTAAAACTGAATTGCAATTCTCTTGCTTTCTTGGAAAGAATACGATGGATGGCAAAGTATCCTAACCCAAGTAACCCAAAGTCAAAACCATGTGACAGTATTAGGTCAACCATGTTTCACCTCCCTTCTGTTATTATCAACTTCGGGGAAATGATTCGTGGAGAACCCACGTAGATTGGATATTTCCATAAAGAGGTACTCACTTTCTCTGTCTTAGCAGAAAGCTTGGTTAATAAGTTACACTTCAAAGATGACTTTGATTCTTTATGATTATATCGCAAATGAACAATCAACACAACAATAAAATCGCTACTGATAGATATATAAAAGAAAAGAAGCTACTATGCGATATGGTAACTTCTCTTTCTACGTCATGAAATTTTCATATGATCTCTCTTCTCCTATTTTTCAGCACTTAATCTTTGTAGAACGAGCAATTAATATCTATATCCACAAGTCCGATATGAAAATGAAAATTTTTTACTCTCTTTGCGAAAATATGGTTGATACTAAAACATACAACACAAAGACCTGCAAATTTCAGTGCATAATCAAGTATAAGATCAATCACGATTTACCTCCTTTCTGTTAGACTACAACATTCAGGAAAATAAATTGTGAAGAACTCACAGAACTTATAAAGATTTTCATGAGATGTTATACCTTTCTTAATAAGCAAAGGTGTTTACAAGTTACACTTCTCAGCACGTAGCTTCGATTCTTTTTAATTATATCGCAGAAATTTAGACAATTCAATAAATAATATCGTAGTTCACTCTCCTTTCTTTCGGAGAGTTTTATTTTTTTGTAAGAAAGGAGAATAAATTACTATGGGAGCGCAATTTCAAGTTGACGTAAATGTTGTTACTCATGGTGCAGAAAAAGTTAATGAGCTTGAACAAAAGTTAAGCAAAATGCAAAATAAATCTGTTGATATTAAATTCAATGTTCAAGGTCAAAATCAAATTAACAATATTATACAACAACTCCAAAATGTTCAGAGACAAGGAATAAACCTTAATCTCAATAATAACAATATGGCACGTTCTGCACAGAATGCAGCACGACAGTATGCGCAAAATTTTCAACGCCAGATAAATTCTTCAAAATTAAAATATAATATTGACACAGGAAAATATGCAGCCGCATCATCCAGAATGAGCAAACAATTAGGGGCATATGGAACTCAAGATACTGCAAATATTCAAAAGGCTACAGCGGCTCTAGCTTCATATAATCAGGCTTTAGATAAACTTCAAAATCATTACAATGGATCTAATGTTTTAGGTAAAAAACAGTTACAACAAACTTTTCAAGATATAACTAAAGCAGGAGATACTTTTAAGAATACTTTGTCTCAAATTAGAGACGAATCGTCAAAAGCATTATCTCCGACAGTTGCTAGTGCATCTGGAAATAAAGTTGTTGAGTATATGAACGCTAACTCAAGGGCGGTTAAGAAATATGGCGCAAGTCTAAAAACACTTGAACAACAATACCGCTCAATGACAACTATTGAAGAAAAGGCAAACTATGACAAGGTTTTTGCAAATTTAAAATCAAGAATTAGTGCAGAAGGACTATCAGGAAATTCATGGTTTGGCGAATTAAAACGTGCCACAGGACAGATTGCGCAATTTGCTGGTGTATATGGTATGTTGCAAAATACTGTAATGCAAATACCATACAAAGCAATTACGGCAGTAAAAGATTATGATGCTGCTATGACTAATATGCAGATGGCAACAGGTATTTCAAATACCCAAGCGCAAGAACTGATGAATACTTATTCAGACATGGGTAAGCAATTAAAAGTTACTGGTGTCGATGTTGCTACTTCTGCTACAGAATGGATGAAACAAGGTAAAACAATTGAAGAATCAAACAAACTTGCACAAGATTCTATTGTTTTATCCAAGATTGGTAATTTGTCTTCCGATGATGCTACAAGAACCATTACCGCTGCTATGAAATCATATGATTTGAATGAGTCTCAAGTTATGGATTTTGTTGATCAGATTTCTGCAATTGATATGGCTTCTGCTACTGATGTTGGCGGTCTTGCAGATGCTTTTAATGAAGTTGCAGCCAATGCCAATCAAGCAGGAATTAGTACAAAACAACTTCTCTCCTATGCTGCTGTAATTGGTGAAACAACTCAGGAGGGTATGTCTTCTGTTGGTACATCTCTTAATGCTATCTTTTCTCGTATGGGTAATATTAAACTTTCACGTTTAAAAGATTATCAAAATGGTGGAGAAGATTTATCTAATGTAGAAACTGTATTGAGAGGTGTTGGAATTTCACTTAGAGATACAGATGGAGAATTTAGAAATTTTGGTGATGTATTAGACGAAACTGCTGGTCGATGGTCTGAATTTGGCACAGTCCAGCAGAGGGCAGTTGCACAGGCTTTCTCAGGAACCAACCATATGAATGATTTTATGGTGTTAATGCAACAGTACTCTAAAGCACAAGAGTATATGCAAATTGCGGATGATGCTTCTGGTACATCAATGGAAAAATACAGTGCCTATACAGATTCTCTTGAAGGTAAACTTGAAGGACTTAAAAGTACATTTGAATCATTGTCTAGTACTGTATTAGATTCTGATGCATTAAAAGGTTTTGTAAGTGGTGGCACAGAGGTTTTAGGATTAATTGATAAATTAACTAATTCTTTGGGTGTCATGGGTACTGTAGCAGTTGGAGCAGGTATTTTCCAAGGTAAAAACAACAGCGGTAAGAGTACATGGGATTCGCCCCATGCATTTTTCAAAATGACTTATGCCGCTTGAGAGTTTAGCAGTAATGTGTACGAGCTTATTTATAAGCAAGGACTCTCTGGTGACTTTCTAAAATGGAGTGAGCGGTAACGCGCTACTCTTCTGTATTGAATTTCAGAACGGGAAACTTTCATAGTTCAAAAGGCTATGTCACATGAGTTTGGTACTAAACTTATATTTAATAGGTATGAGTGGCAAATCCGAAAGGATGCGGTATAGTAACAATCCAAACTACGAAGTAATCCGCAGGTAGGGCTTCATTATAATGGATGCCGACCTCAACGAGCGTAACGAAAGTATGGTTCTATATAGAATCATAAAAATGCACTCTAGCGATAGGGAAGATGGATGCCCGATAAATTCAGGGATAGTTTCTATATACTACTCTTCCATCAGCAGTTGGGAATTATTTATATATGGTTGTATCGACATATATAAATATTGCAAATATAGAATTAATGATACAATTTAATTAAAATCAATACTTATATGTAAGATACGTCATTCCAATTAAACAAAGTAACGCAATAATCATACATATATAAATTAAAATTTTGCATATTTTCTCATACATACTTATATCACTCTCCTATTAATTATAGGAAATATTATATCATATGAATGGTGAAAACATTTTTAAATTGCATAATCAGCTAAATTATTGACATAATCGTAGATTTAGAATATACGTTCTGAATTGTATAGTGTCGTACTCTGTCGTATAATAGTGTTATGGTAAATTTTACCAAATAATTATACGAAAGAGGGAAATATTTATGAAAATAACCAACAAGATGAAATGGGATACTATTGATAGCATTGAATCATTTCTAGGTAATTATGGAAATCATCAAAACAGGAATGGTGCAAATAAAGAACCTGATCTTGAAAAAGCAATGAATGAATTAATTGATAATCTTCATGAATTTGTTAAAACAGGTTCAAGATATGATGTTTCTAATTTTATATATGGATTATCCTTTTTAATGCGACATTCACAATATGGAGAAATACAGGATGAAGATAAGATTGGAGCACAAAATAGTGGATGTGTATATATGGTTAATTATACATTAGGTGATGGAAATACAATATCTAATCGTCATCCAGGTTTATGTATAACCCCTTATGGTAAGAAATGTTTTGTTATTCCAATGCGATCTGGTTTTGATGATCGTACTAAAAAAATGAAAAAAGATTTCGAGGAAGCATATCATCCAACAGAGAATCCAAATGGCAAAAAACGATGTCGAAGAGGATTAACTAAAGAAGGTTTTGCTAAAGATTGTATATTAATGATTGATGATGCACAATTTGTATCAGTTGATGCAATTGAGAAAAATATGGGTTGCATTAGTATAGATACATTTCATTTAATTGAAAAACATCTATTAAGAGTATCTATGCCTTGGATATGGTTACAACTTAGAATGTATTTAACACGATGTAAAGAATTTGAATCTTTAATAAATAATCAAACACGACAAATTACAATGTTAGAAGAAAAAATTAAAGAATTAGAAGATTTATTGGAAGTAAAGAAGTCTTAACATGTCGAATAGAAACCTTTACTTATAAGAAAGAACAGCAATGGGGTTGGGTTCCGAATAATCCCCGTATGAAATATTAACGACAAAATATTTGTTTTCTTTAAGCGTAGCATCCTAGAACAACACCCTAAGCCAGATCAGGCTGGGATGTGTACATAACTTTGGGTAAGTAAGCGATTGCTCTTTATTCGGAGAGAGTTGACTGTAAATAGAAGTATTCACCCCAGTCAGCATTTACTTATTAGTATTTGCTGACAATTGAGGGGACGTTAAAATATTATTCATAGATTTCTAGTTTTTAACGATGTGTAAAATCTATCTTTTATTTATAATCTGTAAGAAATTATTCTTACACTTACCTCAATAAATCTTTTTTAATATTTTTAGCGAATGCTATTAAATATAACTACATGCAAAAAGCCCACTCTTAATTGAGATGGGCTTTACTACATTTTGCACAGACTTAATTGATCTTTAAAGATAATTGGCAACAAAACTTAATTGCGAAAGAGTCTAGTAGATTTGGCTAGGCTCTTTCATTTTATATAGCCTTCCATGCTCGAAGACTTATGATCACAATAGCCTGAGATGGCATAATCTCAATTATGATTTTTTTATATAAAAGGACTCTTAAATGAGCAAATAAAATAAGAACCTTTAAATAGGTAAATACAAAAGAGACTATCATAACGGTAGTCTCTTTTGTATTATTAAAGTATCAAAATCATTACTTTGTTTTCTATAATTTTGAAGAATGGAAAACATTTATTTTATCCTCAAGGTGGTGATATATTGTCAAAAAGATTTTATAAATTGTACCATTATGTAGCAGAAACTTTCTATCCTGATGTAGTAGATCAAAAAGTTTGTGATATTGCTTTTTGGTTTGGTGACAGATATTGTGATAGCCAAAATAAACTGTGTAAATTATTTTGGTTTATTATTTTTCATACATATTGGATTCTCTCAGATATTGAACAATTTTGTAGCGAAAAACTATTATATTGGATTGGCAAAAAGTTCTATCTTGAAACTAGTGAATACAAACAGTATGATGAAAAATTTAAACATTATATGTCATAATTTATCTCCGAGGTGATTGCATGTTTAAAAAGTTTTATAAATTGTATCATTATATTGCCACAATTTTTTATCCAAATGTTATAGAAGAAATTTCAACTAATATTGCATTTTGGTTGTGTGATAAACGCTTGAATAGCCAAAATAAAATAAGCAAATTATTTTGGTCAATAGTTGGACATGTTTGTAATTTTCTTATTTATGTCATATGTTATATCATCGAAAGTCTACTCTACTGGCTTGGCAAAACATTTTACTCAGAAACAGGTGAGTATGAAGATTATGATTATAGTGATCAATCAAATTTTGCTTAATTCATAAATTTATCCTCACAGAAAGGTGGTGTCATATATGATGAATCTGCCAGCTATAAGATATGATCTCAAAAAAGTTTATTTTCAAATATTTGAAATTCAAAAAATAGTTAAATCCAGAAGAGAAAATTTGGGTTATCCTATGTTTGATATTGAATACGATAAAATAACAGGTGAATATTCTATAAAATATTTATAATCACGGTTCCCACTTATATCACAATTATTGTACTTTTCTTTTGTTATATTCTAACTCTTGTACGAAAGTAGGTGATATTATGTTAAATTCAAATCCTATAAAGCGACTTTTAAATCTTTTCAAAAAAGAACCTGCATCTACACCAGAGTTACAAGAACTTTATAAAATAATTGATGATATGTTAGATGATTTAGGTTATCCAAAAGATTTTTATTATTATCAACTTAATCAACATAATGATGAATAATTATATATAGTTCAGACATTAATGTTTTGTTTTAAGTATTGACATCCAATCTATGATGTAATATACTTAAACCTGTAAACAACAGGAGGTATATAGATGTCAGACGTAAGAGATGTGTTTATCACAGCCGAAGTTTCCAAAGAATTAGATATAACTCCTGCATATTTGGTTAGACTTGCTAAATCGTTACAATTACCTGAGAGTGATTTTAGAGGAACATCAAAAGGTAGTTATTTGTTTAATCGAGATGCAATAGAGAAAATTAAATCTAATTTGAAAAGGAAATGACAAGAAGATTAGTTTATATACTAATCTTCTTTTTTATTATTCAAATTTACTATTGACTTTTTGTCTATCATAAAGTATCATGTACTTGTAACTTATTGATAGACAGAAAGTTGGTGTTATATGTCTTCAAAAATGGGACGACCTCTTTCTGATAACCCAAGAAATCATAAAATGTTTATTCGTCTTACTGATGAAGAACATGATTTATTGGTAAAATGTTGTGAGATAACAAATAAATCTAAAGCTGAATTAACCAGAGAAGGATTGAAACTCATAACAGATAAAATATTAGAAAGAGAATAAGCAATGAGAACCGCAGCATCCGGCAAGATCACAGCGATTCTCATACATACCCGTTAAAAACGGACATATTCATTTTACTCTATGTCTTGTAAAAAATCAAGATAGGAGAAGTAAATTATGAATGATTTAAAAATTTTTAGCAACAGCGAATTTGGTAACTTAACAGTTGAGGTAGGATCTGATAATACCATACTATTCTTTTTAAATGAAGTATGTATGCATTTAGGATATACTAAGACAGCAAAAGGAAAGAAATATTTACGCAAGGATAAAATCGTAAATATTTGTGAAAGCCTTGATATTCAAGGGTTGTCACTTGGTGACAACTTTTCACCAATTACTTTAGATACTGATTTCAATAATGTTAGGATTACAGAAGATGCTCTTTATGATTTAATATTAGAATCCAAAGCAAAGAATGCAAGACAATTCAGATTATGGGTGACAAAAGAAGTTCTTCCTCAGATTCGTAAAACAGGTGGTTACATTCCTATTAAAGAAGATGAGCCGAATGAATTATTTTTAGCCAGAGCTGTTCAGATTGCAAATGAAACAATCAAACATAAGGATGAAATTATTGCTAACCAGAAAAAGAGAATTATTGACTTAGAGGTTACTGAACAGGATTGGAAATTACTCATGGACTCAAAAGGAACATTCAGCGTGAATGAGATTGCACATTTCATAGGTATTGGTGAATATAAACTATTCTCCTATTTAAGAAATGTTGGAATTTTATTTAAGAATGAAAATAATGACAATGTTCCATATGAGAAACCTGTACATAAAGGTAAGTTTACTGCTATTCCTGCTATTGCTCCTGATGGATCTGCTCATTTACAGACAAGAATTTATCCAGACGGAATCTCATATATTACAAAGTTGCTTCGTAAATATGGATATTTGGAGGTAGCTTGATATGATTATAGAAATTGCAGATAATTTAATCCATGTGGTGATATTGGATATTTCTGGTGTATATGTACAGATACATAATGATGGATATTTTGATAGGGTATCTTTAGATAATATTAATGAACAATATAAAGATAAATCTCATTGGAGGATTGTAATTATATAAACATGCATTATATTATATAAGGAAGCTATTAATGGTAAATAGCTTCCTTATATAAGTGAAGATGGGAGTAAAAAATAATATGTATGTAACAAATTCTTATAGCAAAATTGATACTTTTATGAGATTTGCAGAGTATCAAAAAAGATATCCGTATACGGGTAAAACAGAATATGATCGTCTTATATGGCTGATGGGATGTGTTCCTGAAAAGCCGTATTGTAGTGATGGTTATATGTTAGGCATGAATGATTCTATCAAAGACTAATTGTATCAGTGAATATAGTTTTATTTACTGATTGGTCATAATTGGCTATTGATTCAATGCACATTTTCATTTTGGTTTCCAATGGTAATGACATAAGCATGTATGTGTCTAAATTAATGGAATTTATTGAAGATGTGCCAATAGCTGTATAATAGAAATCTTCTTTTCCCAAAATTTGATTTACAACAAATTGATATTTACTTTCACTTCCAAATGTTAATAAATGAATTTTATTATTATATTTCCCGACCATCAAGAAAGTTCTTTCGTGTTTATCGTTTAAATCAATTAAATATTTTTGAAAATTATAAACATCTGCAAATGGATTATTTAACAAATGATTTTTAAACCATGATATAGCCTCTTCGCATGGATTTAATTCTCCAGTATATCCTATAATTACATCATTTGTTAAATGTTGAAATTTACATTTATTTTCTTGATTATAAGCACAATACGTATTGGTTATTTTCCCATCTGACATAATTGTAGCAGTTCCTTTGTTAATTGCACATAATACTACACTCATAGTACATTCCTCCTATGTTATTAATATAGGAATATTTTACCATTTGTGTATATTATATAAAATACGAAACATGTGTTTTAGCATATATTTATAATTTATAGTATTGAATTTTAGTAAAATTGATTGTAATATAATTACCATTTATATCCACAATTATTTTTTATCACCGAATTTCAATTGAAGCCAAACACATATTGCTGCAAAAACAATATACAATATACATTTTAAGATTTTACTATCACCTGATATTTTTAATATTCCAAAATGTATTACTACTATGGTTGTAAATGCTAATATCGCAGCAATAAGAGTTAAAAATGGTGCTAAACATCCAACGTATTCACCTCGTGTATATGCAGAGAAAGCTAAAAATGCGAATATGAGTAAACAGACTATAACTTGAACCATTATGATAAACTCCTACTCTTTTATTGGAATTTAAGAAAATGAAAAAGAACGATTGACGCCCCATTGTAATTTTAAAATACCATCTTTATAATTTGATGAAATGATAAAATATGCTTTTTTATTATTGTCAGAATCAGAAGAATCATAGCTTTTATCATTAAAATCAGTAGTAAAATTAAAGCATTCTCCGTTTTCCTTTTTATATTGTTCCTTTGATTCATCAGTCCCATTTGGAGGAAGTGATGTATATTTTTGTAAATATTTATAATTTTTCAAATCATTTATAATGTGTTCATATTCATCATTACCACATTGTGTATTCCATTGAAAATAATAGGCGTTCCTATCTGGATTTAAAGACCATTCGTCTTGTTTGTCAAAATAAAGTAATGATAATGTTCCATCGTATTTATCACAAATATTATAGTTATTCCAGAAAAATCGTGTATAATCATTACCATCTTCTTTTTCTGCCTTACCTAAAGTATTTTCACATTCATATGGATTAAGATTATCTGAAAACATCCATTCTGCTATATTTATTTGATCATTTGACAATCCGCATCCTGATAATATCACTGTGCCAATTAAAATTCCTATTGTAAACTTTCTTTTCATATATGTAATATCTCCTTTAATGTAATATTTTATCATATTTGAGTAATAATTTCCACAGTATTTTGTTAAAAATTCCCAATAACAAAATATGTATTACATCGTAGATAATAAACGGAATAAAAGGTTATAGAACTCAAAAAAGTAATGTAAATGCATTAAAAGGCGTATTATCTTCCATGAATCAGATTTATGCTAGTGGTGGAAAAATACAAGAAGGTTTTTGGGATAATGTTCAGATGCCAGATAGCGTAAGAGCTGCATACGGATCAAACTTAAAGAAACTTACAAAACATATGAATGGTGTTGCGGATGCAGGTGGTGATGCAAAAGCAAGTTTAGAAGATTTGAACCGAATAATAATTCAAAACGGTGAAGCCGCTGTACAAGACACAACTCTTACTCAAAAACTTATTGGTGGATTAAAGTCTGTTGGTAGTACTGCTTTAAGTATGGCTGGAAACATGGCTTTAAATTTTGTTGTTTCAAAAGGATTAGAATGGGTTATAGGTGGAATTAGTGACTGGGTTAATCGTGACCAAATTGCCATTGATAATGGAAAGAAATCACAACAAACAATTTCAGACACATTTAATGAATTTTCCAAAGGCAAAACAACCCTCAATACATTAGGTCAATCATTTGCTTCGACCAATCAGCAAATTACAAGTACAGGTGATGCTATTCAATCTGTTGCAACTAAATATACAGAGTTGTCAAAGGGTGTTGATAAAAAGACAAACGCTAATATTGGACTATCAGATGAAGATTATCAAACATATCTTGACATATCAAGTCAATTAGCAACGCTATATCCACAGCTTCAATCTGGAACAGACGCTCAAGGAAATGCTATGCTTAATCTTGGGACTAATGCTAAAAATGCAGCAAAAAGTATCCAAGATCTATACTCATCTTCTATGTTGTCTGCTAATGTTAAAATTGGAGATGAATTACAACAAGCATTTAAAGGCGTTTCGACACAGGTTGATAAATATCAGAAACAAGTCGATGAATATGATGAAAAGGCTAAAGAATACAGAAAAAAATCATCAAGTGCTTATGATTTTGTCTTAACTGATTCAAAATTAAATGATTTTATTGAAAATCAATCTATACATCTTGATTCAAGAGAACTTGGAGATAAATATGGCGATTATATGGATCGTATTTCTGATATCTTTGATAAAAACAAAATCTCTTATGATATAATTAGTAGCGATCCAAGCTTAACAGATAAGAATGGAAATCCATATAGCACATCAGATTTATATATATCAGATCCAGATGTCACAAAAGAACAACTTCAACAAGTTGGAAAAGAAATCGCATCTTTTTCTGATGATCTTTCAAATAAATTTTCTGCCAAAGCATCAGAAATGGAATCAAAATCTGCATCTACGACTGCATTAATTCAAGATCAATGGAAAGGGATGACAGATTCTCTTGGTCAATATTTACAGACAACGGATTCTTTTGATAAACTTGATTCTAATTTGAAAACTAATTTACTAAAAAATCTTAAAAATCTTGATATTGAATCTTTATCAAAAGAATATGATGGTGATGCCTTACAGTTTATGTATGATAAATTTATTATGCCACTATCTAACTTGTCAAAAGATCAACAGCAAGCAATATCTGATGTATTAAATATTGACGAAGCAAAATCTACGGCAAGTAAATATGCAAATCAAGTCAATAGTGCATTTGAGAAGATTTTTCCCAATGACAAAAAACTTCAAGACCAATGGAAAAAGAATTTTGGACTTCAAGATATTATTGATGACAATAATAATCAAATAGAAACATTATCAAATAAATTCAAAGATGCAAAGTCAAAAATTACAAAGCTTGATCTCGGAACATTAACAAATGGCGATAGGGATATTGCATATAATCTTGTAATAGATGATGGCGAAGCATTTAATACATTTGATGAATTACAGAAACGTATTGCAGAGACAAAGCAAACTCTTTCAGAAAAAGACCTTTCCCTTGATGCAATGAAACAAGTAGTTGCTGATACTACAGCAAATTTATCTACATTACAATCTGCAACAAGTGAAGCTTCATCTGCTACGGGATTAACTGCTGATACAATTACCTCTATGGGCGGTATGTTCTCTGACATTGATAATTTTGATAGTGCTGCATTATTTAAAAACACTGCAAGTGGAGTGAAATTAAATACTAAAGCATTATCAAGTCTTTTAGCAGTTCAGCATGATATTAAAGCAAATGACTTTACACGTTCTATAGAAGAACAGACTAAAGCTATTGCAGAGCAAAACGATGTTGTGCAAGCTCAAACTAAAGGCACAGATGCATATAAGACAGAACAAGATAAATTAAAATCTATGTTTGCGGATTTGTCTGCATTACAACAAGCACAGTCACAGTATCACGCTCTTTATAAACAACAACAAGAACTCTTCTCTGATTATGGTCAGTGGCAACAAGCACAATCTACCGCTAATGCGGGTGATAAGTACAACAATATGGTTTCTGGTCTTAAAACGGCTAAAGAAGCGTGGGACAAAGGACTTATTGGAACAGATGATTTTAAATCATTTGCAAAACTTATCTCTCCATCTGGTGCAACAGATGATGTAAACTTTGCCGAAAACTATGCAAAAGCAGCCCGTTATCTTACAGAAGATGAATCTGGCGTAAAGGCATTCTTAAATGACTTATCTTCTAAAGGTCTTGCGGATTTCAATGAAGAATCTCAGCAATGGTCATATAACGTAAAAGATATGGCAGAAGCCGCTAAACAAATGGGTATGGGTAAAGACTTCATGTCCAATATGTTTGGTAGGCTTGAAGATTATGGATTCCATAATAATGTCATTTCTGATGCAGAAGATGGTGTTTTAAAATTATCAGATGCTTATTCCAATCTCGCAGAGTCAGAAGCCAGACTTGAAGATTTAAAGAAAAACGATCCTACTAATACTACCGCTATTGAGCAAGCAGAGAAGGAAGTTTCTGGATATAAGCAAGATATTGATGAACTTGGTACAAACCTGAAAGAAGTCGCTTCACATACAGCAGAGAATTATAATCGTGAACTTGAAACTGCTAAAAATCAGATGAAAACACTTGCAGATGAACGTGAACGTATTTTAAAAAGTAACGAATACGGCGATAATACTCAAGCGGTTGCTGATTATATGCAGTCACAGATTGACCAGCTAGGTCAGAATTATGGTCTTGATTCTTCTGCCCTTCAACAACAAGCAGAACAAGCTGCAAAAGCATACTCCGATGCATTACAAAATGCGACTATTGAAAATCCTGTTACACCTGATTTTGGTGAAGATACTGCTTCTGCTGATGCTTATGCTAGTGCAGTCGATAAAGTACAACAGGCAAATAAAGATAATAACCAGACATTATCAGATTCTATCAAAACATTACAGCAATATAATTCAGAACAAATCAAAGGTATCGACTTATTGGATGGTGCTTATGACAGTGATGAATTAAAACCTGCGGAACAAGCGTTAGATAACATCTGTCAATCTCTTGGTCTTACGAGTGAAGAAGCAGGATTGCTTGGACAAGTTCTTGAGTCTATGGGAATTATCAAACCAGAAGTAGATGATTCTGAGGTTAAACAAGCTAAAACAGATGCAGAAAAAACAAAACAAACCTATGATAATTTAGGTGACAGTACAGTTTCTATTAATGCAGATGTTTCTGGCGAAGATAGTGTTGCATCTTTTGTTGACCAATGTTCTTCTATTCAGCAAGGTATGACTACTACTATTACTGCTACGGTCAGTGGGGAAAGTGAAGTAGAATCTCTCGAAAGTGGTCTTGAGCAAATCCCAGATAATACTCCTACTACTGTTGATGTTACGGTTAATAATCAGCAAGACTTAGATAATATTCAAAGTAAAGTTGATAGCCTTAATGCAGGTGGCAAGGATATTACACTTAATGCTCATATTAAACCAGATAGTGATAGTGAAGTAGAAGTTAAAGCAAAAGATACTACTGTAAAGGTTACGCCTGATCCAAAAGAAGTTGAAGTTACTGCTAAACCTGTAAAAGTTGATGTACAACCATCACAGAAAGAAGTTAGTGTAAGTGCAAAAGTAACGAATAAGCCAAACGCAACTTCCCAAGGAGTTATTAATTATAAAAAAGGTAATGTTGAGAAAGCCGATGGTACTACTTCCCAAGGCATTATCAATTATAAAAAAGGTGATGTCGAAAAGGCAGATGGAACTGTCTCAACAGGTATCATTAACTATAATTTAGGTAATGTCGCTACTCCTACTGGTATGGTTGCTACTGGTGTAATTAACTATACATTAGGAAATGTTGCTAAACCAGGCAAAGCCGCTGGTACATTTGGTCAATCCAGAGCATATGCGCAAGGTAGTCTTACTGATTTATCTGCTTATGCAGGTGGTCATGTTTCATTACCAAGAGATGAAAAAGCGCTTGTAAATGAAGTAGGAACAGAATCTATTGTACGTGACGGACAATGGAGTTTGATTCCTGGTGGTGCACATCTTGAAAACCTCAAGAAAGGTGACATCATATTTTCTGCTTCTCAGACAGAGGATTTATTGAAACGTGGTGCAACACCAGGTCATGCTAGAGCATACGCACAAGGAAGTCTTAGTGATATTTCTCTTACTCATGCTTTTGATGGTGGCTCTGGATGGGGTGGATTCGGTGGTGGATTATCCAATAAAACATCGGTTTCATCTGGATCATCTAGTTCATCTGATAGCTCTGCTACTCAGCAACATACGGATGCTGTTCAAAAAGATACATCCGCTACAGAAGATAATACCAAATCTGCAAAAGATTCTACCGAAGCATTTGACTGGGTAAAAACTAAACTTGATAAATTTGCAAAATCTGTAGAACGTATTTCCAACCAGATCACGGACTACATATCTTCTACTTTCAAAACTGTACTTCTCAAGAGACAAGTCAAAGCAGTAGAAAAACAACTCAAGGCGAATGAACAGGGTTATACTGCTTATATGAATAAAGCTAATTCTATTGATATTAGTGACGACTATAAGAATAAGGTAATCAATGGTGCATTCTCAATTGAGGAAATTGATACATCTTCTGACTCTGGTAAACAGTTAGCAAAAGATATTAAGAACTTCCAGACCTATTATACCTCAGCGCAAGAGTGTAAAGACACAGTACAGGAGTTAAACAACAAACTTCTGGAATTATATGAAACAATCGTAAATATGCCTACAGAAAAGGCAGAGAAAAAGATTGACAGATTAAAGACTAAACTTGAATCTCTCAATGCTGTTTCTGATACTGTTTCATTGGGTGGATCTGCAATCGCAGCAATGCAAAATCAGATTAAAGTTGACAATCCTGGTCTTGACAATGCACAGAAGAAGCTTGATAAAGCTGAAACTGCTAGAAATGCAACCAAGAAAACTCGTGCTAAAGCAAGTAAGACTTTAAAATCTGCTACGGCTGATGCAGAGTCTACAGGAAATACGCTTATCAAGGAAAGTGAGAAACAGACAAAATCCATAGGCAAGAAACTGAAAAGTGCCGCAAAGTCTAGGACAAAGAAGGCTACTTATAATGCAATTGCACAGGCAATTCGTGAAGGCAAAGCAGTTAATACAAAGGGACTGAAAGGTTCTGCACTAAAATATGCGAAATCATATAACAGTTCTTTAAAACAAGGTAATACTATTGCTTCCAAGGTTAAGGCAGGTAAAACTGTTAAGACTTCTGGAATGTCAAATATATTGAAGTCTACGGCGCAGGCATATAACGCTGATGCAAAAGAGAAGGCTTCTGCACAGAAAGTATATGACAATGCTAAGAAAGCAGACGAAAAAGCCCTTGATGATCTGACTAAGGCTCAGAAAAACAAAGATAAGTTATATTCAGGTTCTACTAAGGAACAACAGATTCTTGCGACAACAAAAGGTAAGAAATCATATGTATACCAGAATATGCTTCTTACACAGGAAACTAAGAATCTCAAGGAACAGAACAAACATCGTCAGAAAGCTTTAAAAGAGACTCGTGATAGCTATATGAAAGTAAAAAGCAACTATGATGCTGCTGATGCTGATAAAACGAAATCTCAGAATAAACTTCTGAACAATAAAACTGTCATGTCTAAGTTGAATAAAACTCAACAAAAGGCATTAAAGGCAGGTAAAACAGTAAGCACAAAAGGTATCACTGATGCTAAAGTGCTGAAATGGATTCAAGACTATAATGAAAAAGTCAAGAAATCTGCGGATTTAAGCAAGAAACTTCGTATTGAACAGGAAGCTTTGGATAAAGCAACAAGCGAAGCGGCACAATCTCAGGCAGAATACGCACAGTCTATCGTAGAGAATGCAAAGAAGAAACTTGAGAATATTGCAAACTATTACGATTCCTTTACTTCTCAATGGGAAAATAGGAACTCTATGTATGAAGCATACATGGATAGGATGCAGACACAGGGTTACAATCTGAGTACGAAATTCTACGAAGCAGAGATTGGACAGCAACAGAAAATTGTTGACAATTTGTCTCAGAAGTATATCGCAATGAAACGTAATTTTGCGAATTTAGTAGCAGATCCAAATAGCGGAATCAAAGAAGGTACGGAAGAATACTATGAGATGCAGAATGAGATTGACCAAGTTGCGATTAGTCTTAAAGAAGCACAAAACAAAGTGGTTGAGTTCCAAGCATCTATTCGTGACCTTAAATGGGAACAGTTTGACCAGTTGCAGGAAGCCATCGGTCGTATTACCAGTGAGTCAGATTTTCTTATTGACCTTATGAGCCATAAGGATATGTATGACAAAGATGGCAATATGACAGAACAAGGTCTTGCTACTATGGGATTGCATGGTGTCAACTATAATACTTATATGGCGCAAGCAGATAAATATAAGGAAGAAATGTTGAAAATCAGCGAGGAACTTGCGAATGATCCTAACAATCAGAAACTCATTGATCGTAAGAATGAACTGATTGACGCACAGCAACAAGCCATCTTATCTGCCGAGGATGAAAAAGATTCTATCAAGGATTTGATTCAGGACGGTATTGATAAACAGTTGGATGCTCTGGATGACTTGATTGACAAGTATCTTGATTGCTTAGACAGTGAAAAAGATTTATATGAGTACAGAAAGAAAATTGGTGAACAATCTGAAAAGATTGCTTCTCTACAGAAACAGTTATCTTCTCTGCAAGGTGATAATTCCGAAGAGAACAAAGCCAAACTTCAAAAACTCAAAGAGGATTTGAAATCTGCACAGGATGATATGGAAGAAACTCAGTATGACAAATATATTTCTGACCAGAAGAAACTTCTTGATGAACTCAAGCAGGACTACAAGAAAGCTCTTGATGACAGAATGGATAATGTTGACGTACTGATTTCTGATGCTATCGCAAGTATCAATAGTAATTCATCTAATATTTCTCAGACATTACAGACAGAATCTAAGAATGTTGGATACACATTATCTGGTGAGATGCAGACCATCTGGTCAAGTCAGAGTGGTATTATCTCTCAGTACGGTGATGACTTCTCTAGTAAATTAACAGGTGTTAATTCTGCTATTGAAAATGTCTATAATCGACAGAAAGATATGATTGATGCTATCAATGCTATGGCTGAAAAATGGATTGCTAAAGCAGATCAGATGTTACAGCAACCTACTAAAACAGAAGGAGTTCTTGAAGAAGTAGAACAAAAACCAGATAAAGATAACGTTGCAGAAGGAAATCCAACACCAGATCCACCAAAAGTTAGTGGTGATGAATCCATTAGAGATGCGGTGCTGGTTGATCCTGATGAACCAGATCCACCAAAGAAAAAGCCAAATAAAGACAAGACAGGCAACAATAAAGCCGAAGTAGGCGATAAAGTTACTTATGTTTCTGGTAGATATTATGGTGATTCTGATGGTGGTCATGGTAGCGGTAATTATTATCTTGGCAAGAAAGTTAAGATTACACGAATCAATAAAGGTTCTAAATATCCATATGCTATTGATGCTACGGATGGTACTGAACTTGGTTGGGTAAAACTCAATCAGTTGAAAGGCTATGCTTCTGGCATCATGAGAGTTCCGAATGACCAGTTAGCTTGGACGCAGGAACAAGGTGAAGAAGCTATTGTTAGAAATGATGGTAGTATTCTGACTCCATTAAGTAGAGATGTGTCTGTACTGAACGCAGATATGACTAAGAACTTATGGGACTTCATGGGTAATCCTGGTTCATTCTTGAGCGATTATAGTGATGGTGAGAAGTTTGGTGTGAAGAATATTGATAATTCTAGTAGTGTTGATGTTGGTGGTGTTACAATTCAGTGTAATATGCCTAACGTACAAAATGCAAATGATTTATTACATGAACTCACAACAAACAAGGACATTGAGAAAGCTATTAAAGCAATGACGATTGATCGAATCAGAGGTGGAAGTTCATTAGCCAAATATAAGTATAGAGTTTAATTTTAGGGAACTACTCTTTCATCGGAGTAGTTCTCATTAAAAATTGACATATAAATATATAATATAAGAAATTGACCAGAAACTCTTTACAACGATTTAAATTTGTTGTAAGATAACGAATATAAGAAAAAGACAGATTCCGTTAGACGGTTTGAGCCAAACTTTGGAAGGTTAAAGGCTAAATAAATTTAATTATTCAACGCATTAACGATCGCTATTTGGATTATGGCGGTCGTTTTTGCATCTATAATATCTTAGAAAATCCAGTACACAACCAGCAATAACACCGCTTATGATTTGGATTCCTATTTTATACATAGTATCAAGAATCACACTATATCCTCCTTTGTAAGTTATTTCCAACATGAAGTCATGAGGATATCTATATAAACAGAACATCACTGTTCTGACGTGACTCAGACCGCTAACAACCATCCCAACTAGCCTTTAGAATTAGAACGTGGAATCTGTCTTACAGTATATTATATAAAATGAATATATTTGTGTCAATTATAATTCGATAAATTTTACAATTAAGAGACTATCTATGATTGGTAGTCTCTTTTTATATGGAAAGAGGTAATTAAATGTCAGATAAAACTGTACAAGATTTACTTGATAAAAGTATAAAACAAGATGTTGCAAAACAACAACAAAATAAGATTCAAAAATTGCAGGAAAAAGTAAAAGATATAGAGCAGAATGAATCTGCTCAAATATCTGATATGGATAAAAAATATCTTAAAGATTTGAAACATCAGTGGAATGAACTTTTTATTGAAACTGTAAAAGTTAAAACACAGTATGAACTACTTATTCAAGATGTAAAACTGATGAAAGAAATTACACTTGCGATTAATAAAGGTGATACATGGAAATATAAACTTGCCAGATGGCTTGTTAGATAAATAGAAAATAAATGGTAAAGGTGGTGAAGTATGAAAGTATTAGATTTTGAATATGATGGAACTTTAGCTTCAAGCAAAGGAATTGTAGTTTGTTCATTTGATTCAAGCGATGATGAAACAGTAGATTATGGTTCTAAGATAAATTTTGACGTAACATCTATGAGAAATGGAAAAGAATTTGTCTTGGTTAATTCTGGATATGATGAAGCAGGTGAATTTACTTTTCAAATTTGTAAAGATCCTTATATGCAATTAAATCGGGGAAACAAATATTTCACCACTGATGAACAACGTTTTGTGTATAGATGGCTTAATAGAAACGATGGGTTTCACATTTTAAAAATAATCACATCTGAAAATCAAACTATGCTATTTAAAGGAAGTTTTAATATTGAAACAATTGAATTTTGTGGACAAGTAATTGGCTTTGAATTGACATTTACAATGGGTAAACCATTTGCGACACAGGATTGTAAAACAATCACACATACATTTAATGCAAATGAACAATTCCCTATCATAGATGAATCAGATGATATAGGATATATTTATCCTGATATACAAATTAAATGTCTTTCAAGTGGTGATTTAAAAATTACAAATTCTATCGAAAACCGTACAACAATAATTAAGAATTGTTCTACAAATGAGGTTATTTCTGTTGATGAGAATTTAAACATATCTACTTCTCTCTCATCTCATAAATTATATAATGATTTTAATTTTGTATTCTTTAGAATTGCAAACTCTTATGAGAATAATCAAAATATCATTTCTGTAAATATCCCATGTGAAATTGCAATTAAATACTATCCTGTTGCGAAAGGAGTTGGACTTTAAGAATGAACGTACATAAATTAAGAATGGACACCTCTGGCAACGTAGAGGATATTAGTTTTGTTCTCGCTAAGAAAAATGGAGATAAACTTGGCAATATTGTAAACGTAGATAATATTGTTGCAAAACATTCCATGAAAGAAGCGTCAGATATTACATTTGCTGCACATAAGAAAATGAATGACAACATCATTAAATGTTGGAATGATATCAAAGATTTTAAATTAGTTTGGATTCCTGAGTGGGATATGTGGTATGAAATTACCGTAGAAGTAAATGAAGAAGATGAAAATATTAAGAATATTTCTGGTAAGACTTTAGGTGAAGCCGAATTATCTCAAATTATGTTATATGGAATCGAGATTAATACTGAAACAGATATCGCTAGAGAAGACTACAAAATTCCTACAACATTTTATAATCCAGATCATCCAGAAGCTTCATTAATGGATAGATTGCTTACCGATAAAGCACCACATTATAAAGTCAAGCATATTGATAAAAGTTTGATGAACTTACAAAGAACTTTTACTTTTGATGATACATCAATTTATGATGCACTTCAAGAAGTTTCAGAAGAACTTGATTGTTTATTTATATTTGGGTGTGGTTCTGATGAGAATGGAAAACCAGAAAGAACAATTTCTGTATATGATTTGGAAGCAAATTGTGTAGATTGTGGGCATAGAGATACGTTTGTTCATAAATGCCCTAAATGTGGAAGCACAAATATCATATTAGGATATGGAGAATATACAAATGTATTTATTTCAAGAGATAATCTTGCTGATGAGATTACATATTCAGTTGACACTGATTCTGTAAAGAACTGCATGAAACTTGAAGCAGGTGATGATTTAATGACCGCTGCTATTCGATCATGTAATCCTAATGGAACAGATTATATCTACTACTTCCCAGATGAAACAAGAGAAGAAATGTCACCAGAATTGCAAGAAAAATTAAAGTCTTATGATGCCTTATATGAAAAGTATCAGTCTGATTATAACTTTACTATAAATGATTCTTTTGTGACAAATTATAATGCGCTTGTAAATAAATATAAAACTTATGAAGAAGATTTAAAAGATACAGAGATTAAAAATCCTATTGTTGGATATCCAAAATTGATGCGTATTTATTTTGATACGATTGATATGGTGCAACTTTTAAGAAATAAGTTAATGCCACCAGTTGATAAGCCAGATAATAATGCAAAATCACAGGGCGAATATTTGATGGCTAATCTCCCATCTTCTGCTTCTACTACTTCTCTTAAAAATCTTTCTGTGTCTACTGCTGATAATATTATGGTTATGTTGGCACAATCTATTGTCAAAGGTGTTTTCAAAGTTACAGTTACAAATACTACATTGTCTAATAATGTATGGAAGGGTAAGTTTAACTTAGAGAATTATACTGATAAAGATGATAAATTTACTTCTCAATTCGTATCAATCAGCATTAATGAAAATTACGAATCTTATGTAAAACAACGTATAGATTCTATTCTTGCTCGTTCAGATGAAAATTACTATGATATCGTAGGATTATTCAAACAAGATATGACTGTGTTTAAATCACAGTTGAAAAAGTATTGTTTAAATACATTACAAATATTTCAAAAATGCTGTCAATCTTGTATTGATATGATGGTACAACAAGGAGTTTCTTCAAACAGTACATCAAGTATATATGGAATAAATACAAAAGTCCTGTATGAGAATGTATATGTTCCTTATTACAATAAGATGAACGCAATTCAAGATGAGATTAAAGTACGTGAAGATGAATTGTATACTGTTGAAGGAAAATATAATAATCAAAATCAACTTGTGCAAGATGGTATTCAAATTGAAATTGAAAGAATTATCACAGAAGTACAAGATGCGCTGAATTTTAAAAACTACATTGGAATTGATTTATATAAAGAATTTAGTTCATTTATTCGTATGGATAAGTTTTCTAACGATAATTACATTTCCGATGGACTCAACAATACAGACTTACTGAAAAACGCAATTGAGTTTATTACAGTTGCTACAAAAGAATTATTTAAATCTGCTACTCTCCAACATTCTATCACAGGAACAATTAAGAATTTCTTACGAATGAAAGAATTTGAACCTGTGACAAATAACTTTAAAAACGGCAATTGGATTTGTGTTGGAATTGACGATAAAGTATATCAATTAAGAATTGTCGAATATGAAATTGATTTTTCTGATACACAAAATATCAGTGTAACATTTTCTGATGTTATTTCTACGCCAGACGGAATGACTGATTTGGAAAGTATTCTTGCAAATTCTTCAAAAATGGCTACATCTTATAGTGGTGTAGTTAGACAATCTACTATCAATACTGATTTCAAGAATAAAATGAATGAAATGATTGCTAAAGGTTTAAGTATGACAAATACAAAAATCGTTAGTAATGCAGATAACCAGGATATCACATGGGATGAGCATGGATTATTATGTCGTGAGTATGATGATATTATTTCTGATTATACAGATTCACAGTTAAAAATTATTAATCATGGAATTTATATCACTGACGATAATTGGAAGACTGCAAGAGCTGGTATTGGTAATTTCATTTATTACGATCCAAAGGATAAGACATATAAGGAGTCTTATGGTGTTATTGCTGATACTCTTGTAAGTAATTTAATCCTTACAAGTGAAGTGGGTATTTACAATGAAGAAAAGTCTATTGAAATGGCTAAAGATGGAATCATTGTAACTACTAATACAATGAACAAAAATGTATTTACAATTCGTAAGGAAATTACAGATGATGAAGGTAACGTAACTTACGAAAGACAGTTATACATTGATGATAATGGAAATATCAGATTAGCAGGAAACGCTTCTATCGCATGGGATAGTGTCACAGGAACAGAAAATGTTGTTGTAAAAGATACTCTTGATACTCTTATGAGTACTTTACAAAAAGAATTTTCAGATAAAATTGTTGATCTTGAAAAGCAAAATGATAAGAAAGCAGAGACATGGTATCAAGGAACTGATCCATCAGTTGATTGGAAAACGACTGCTGATAAAAAAGGACACCAAGGTGACTTATGGTATGATACCCAAAATCAGAAAACCTATATTTATGGTGTAAATGGATGGGAAGAAACTAAAACTAATCCACCAGATGATGTGTTTGATAAAATTGATGGGAAAGCACAGATATTTATTGTGCAACCTATCCCTCCTTATAATGTTGGTGATTTATGGTTTAACAATGAAACATCAGATATTATGACTTGTATAAAAGCAAGAGCCACTGGAAATTTCGATTCTACTGAATGGGAAAAGAGAAATAAATATACAGATGATTCTAGCTTATCTACATTTTTAAATAACACATATAAAACAGATATTGGAAATATCCAAAATCAGATAGATGGGAAAATCGAAACATATAGACAAAGTGAAGATCCTTCTCTTTCATGGACTGATGCAGATAAGACTAAACATATTGGTGATTTATGGTATAACACTTCTACAAATGAAACATTCATGTATACTGGTTCAAAATGGGATGCTGTTTCAGGGAATATACCAGATGAAGTTTGGAATACTATTGATAAAAAAGCACAGATATTTACTGATACCCCAAAAACACCTTATAACAAAGGGGATTTATGGTTTGTTGGTGAAAATGGTATATATATTGATGCAGAACATCCAAATGAATATAGGAATGAAATTCTTACTTGTATAAATCCCAAAGCTGATGGAACTTCATTTAGTATTGATGATTGGCAAAAGAAAAATAGCTATACAGACAATTCAGCGTTAAATGAATTTAAGAATAATGTAGGTTATACTCAGATTAACAGTGAGTGGGTAATTTCGCCAAATATCAAAGGTGGACATTTAATGATTACTCAGAATGGAAGTCAATATTCTGCTGAAATTACACCAGATGGAAAGTTAAAAGCTACAGGTGCGGAAATTACTGGTAATATTACTGCTACTTCTGGTATTTTTACTGACGTAGATATTCAGAGTGGTAAAATTGGTGGATTTACACTTGCAGATAATATATTGTCAAGTAGTTTTGCAACAATCAGCCCATCATCTTTATCATATGGAAGCAATTTTTCTGTTGATTCAAGTGGAAAGTTAAGTGCGAATGGTGCAACTATTACAGGTGATATTAATGCTACTTCAATTTATGCAAAAGATACATATAATATATATGTTGATGGGAAAAATAAAGCATCAAAGGTAATATGGTGTGATACGAATGAATATGAATGGAATCCAAGTGCAGGATATGCTGATTTATATATGGGGCATGATGGCAAAGCATGGATGGAATTTTTAGATTCATCATATAGTAATTATAAATTTATCCGAAAATCTATTATGGCTTCTCAGTATTTTAATACAAGCAATCGCCAAAATAATTACTCTTCTGTAAATTGTGTTACTGACCAAGATACAACATATATTGAGTTTACAACAATAAGGAATGATATGCCAGCATCTGTTAGACTACAAATTGCTAATGATAGCGGATTATGTTTTATTCCAGGAGATGTAAATGATAGTGCATTGACTTACGATGAAACAATTAAACTTGGAACAAAAAGTCATAAATGGATGCAAGTTTGGACTAAAAATTTGTATGCAAACGGAGATACAGTTAGATTCTCTGGAATATCCGCAAAATCTTCAACTAGATATCTTGTTATTGATGACAACGGAAATGTTGGGTACAGAGATGGCAATAATACCGAAGGTGGCAATGCATCTAGTTATGGTTCTCTCACTAACAAACCACAAATTAATGGACACACTTTAGTAAGTGGAAATAATACATTATCTAATTTAGGGATCGCTGCACGATCACATTCCCATTCAAGTTCTGACATTAATTGGAGTACTATATTGGGATATAAAGGATTTGGTCATTGCCACACGGTTCTTATTAATAGTGATAAAAATATGTGTGTTGCCATTAGTAATGATAGTGTTCCTGCATTCACTCCTTATAATGTTACATCATATACCAATATTGATAATTATATGGTAAGTGCTGGTGGAACTTGTAATTTAGGAAGTACATCTGCTCCTTGGAATAAAATATATGCAAGTGAACTATGGCTAAACGGGAAACAGTTTACCACTGGCGGATCATCTGGACGAGGAATAGCTTCTATCACTTCTGGTGGAACATCTGCGAATGGACTTAAAATTACTTTTAATAGTAATTGTCAAACAGAATCCACAACCTATGACTGGGTTCAAATTTTCTATGAATCGAATGGAAGAAAAATAGCTCTTTCAAAATTAGGTGGTTCATTTGGTGGGACTACTGTTAGTATTCCGTCCACAACATTTTGGTTATATTGGAGAACAGATTCTTCAAACGATTCTTTTTATGGATTCTCAATTGATTCTATTACACCAGCAAATGTATCGTCTCCTTCTCTTTCTACAACATCAGATTCTTTCCCAAGTTATTCCGTAACAGAATTATCAGGTAGTAATTATCCAGAAAGTTCACATGGTAGTTATGGAGACAATATAAATCAATTATGGAGATATACTTATTCTGGTGGAGGAACTGGATCATATAAAATTACACTAGAAGATGGAACAATTTATACATTAAACACATCACCAACTGTAAATCAGGCTACGAGTTCTACTGCTGGTATTATGAAATTGTATTCTAGTACAGGATCTAATACTGATGGTACTATGACGCAAGCTGCTATTAAAGCTGCTATTGATGCTATTGATACAAGTGGTGGTGGATATACTGCTGGCGTTGGTATTAAAATTGTAAACAATCAAATTAGTTTAACTGGGACTTCTAAAGATAATTATAGATATGTCAGAAATCCTATTGATGGAACACTTCATATGTCTAATGGTTGTGGATGGGATCTTGTTAATACAGATAATAAAGAAGTTACAGGAATTTACTGTAATGGTAGTAATGAAGTAATAATAAGTGAAAAAGATTATGATACCATATTACGTGGCTCATCTATACAATTAGGCAACAGCAACACAATTGTTAAGATTCCATATTTGCCAAATTATACATCTGCGTCAAAATATCTTGTAGATGATGGTAACGGGAATATAGGTTGGAAAACAATTTCATCTTCTGGTGGAGGTTCTTCTATTACAGGTGGATTAACTATTAAACTAGATGGAACTCCTCAGATAAGTTCATGGAAAGGTGCATCAGATGCATCTGTAAATATAACGGCAAGTAGTATTGGAGCTGCTACTACAAGTTGGGTTAAAAGGGAATTTGGAAGTAAAATAGATGTTTCTAATGGATATTTATGCTTATATAACAATAATGGTTCTCAATTAAGCTCTGTACAATTACCAACAAGTTCTGGTGGTGGGGGAACAACTTATTCTGCTGGATCAGGTATTTCTATTTCTGGAGCTACTATTTCTGTTGATTATAATGATTTATATGTAAAAAAAATATATCATAGTTCGGATACTTCGTTATATGTAGAAGTTACAACTAACGCAGCAAGATATTTTGGTTGTAATTATGATCAAGGTTTGAATTTAGGAGACGCAAATTGTAAATGGAAAAATATTTGGGGAAAAAATGGAAATATAACAGGCTCTGATGAAGAGTTAAAAACACAAATGTCAAAAATTAACGATATTCCAAATATAGAATCTATTTATATGAAATTAAATCCAATAAAATATAAATATAAAAATTTTGATTCAGAAGAAGATCATGATAGATTTCATTTTGGATTTGGAGCAAGAGAAACTGAAAAAATATTTAATGATAATAATTTAGATACAAGTGATTATGGATTAATTTGTAAAGACATTTTACTCAAACCAAATAAAGCAGGTAATATTGTTGAATACGCATTAAGATATGGCGAATTTATTGCTCTCAACACTCACATGACTCAAAAAGCCCATCACCGTATAGACTCTCTCACAGAAGAAAACCAAAAACTTAAAAACACTATTCTCTCATTACAAGGAGAAATTGCAATTATAAAACAAAAATTGGAGGAAAATTATGTTAAAAATTAGTAAATCGACAAATATTATAGGACAGGTGTTAGTAGACACTGTAAACGAAACTGGTGAAACAGTACAACAACAGGTTGCCTATATGAATGCAAACATTCAAGAGGGCGATAGTGTTGTAAATATCAATAAGTCTATTCAGAATCGAGATTTATTCAGTGTTAATAAAGACACTGTTCTGGCAGATTTTAAATCTTTTGAAGATACTGTATATGATATTTTAAATGCCGAATAATAAATAAAAATTACCAAAAATAACCAATAAATAATGTATAATTCTTCTTATTGAATAACATTTATATTTAACATATAATGTTATTCATAAGGAGGATTTTCGTATGAAAAAATTAAAATGGTTAATCGTAACAATATTACTTTGTATAGGATTCCAATGTACAAATGTATTTGGTAGCTCATTTGAATCGGTAAGTCAAATTCAATTTGATAATATTTATAATAATATTTCAAATGGAAAATCACAATTTTATAGCTTTATATTACCTAATTCTGGTCATGTAAAAATTGAAATCAATGGAAATATAGAAAATCTAAATGGTACTATATATGATAGTTCACAGAAATATCTTTGTGGATTTAGCACAGTATGGAATGAATTTTCACAGTCAATCAGTTATGTTTATGATGTTGATTTGACAAAGGGAAAATATTATTTAGTTTTTCAAAATTCTAGCGGGAAGTATTCTATAAATTTAAGATTTACAGATGCTATGGAAAGCTTTACGGAAAATGGGAATGGTTTGAATAATTCTATATATTCAGCAGTACCTATTTCAATTGGAATATCCTACAGAGGTCAAATAGCTCAAAACGACTCATCTGATGTTTATAGAATTGATATTCAAAAATCTGGAATATACACTTTAAATGCAGATGCAAATATGCAATGGGTAGATTATACTCTTTATGATATTTCAGGCAATGTCGTATGGAATTATTCATCTGGTCACAATCCTAATAAGGAGATAAAAATTTCACGTAATATCTCTTTGGAAATTGGTAAATACTATTTTAACGTATCACAACGTAATTTTTCTGGGATTTATTCATTTTGTTTTTCATCACATTCACATGAATATGATGAAGGAAATATTATTAAAAATCCAACTTGCACAGAATGTGGAAAGAAAGTATTTACTTGTAAAATTTGCGGAGAAACTTATAATGAAGATATACCTTGTATACAACATAAATGGAATAAAGGTAAGGTTGTTAAAAAACCAACTTTTAATTCAAATGGAGTTTATGAGTATACTTGTGATTATTGTCATAATCATAAGAAAGAATCAATATCTAAATTATCATCAACTTCTAAAATTTGTGTAAGTAATATAAACTATAGAATTAATCAAAATAATACCGCACAAGTAATTGGTATTGTTAAAAATAGAAGGATTTCAAAAATTGTAATTCCGAGTTATATCAAAGTATATGATGTAAAATTTAATGTTACTTCCATTACACCGAAAGCATTTTATAAAAATACCACTATTACTTCTGTTTATATCGGAAGTAATATAGAGTTTATTGGTGATCATGCATTTTATAATATGCAACGCTTGAAATACATTAAGGTAACAGGCACAAGGTTAAAGTCAGTTGGCAGATATGCCTTTTACCCGAATAATACAAGCAAAATATATATACCCAAATCCAAGTATAGTACATATAAACGATTGATTAATAAGTCACGTATTGGTAAAAATCAAAAATATGTAAGATTTTAACAAGTAAACTTTCAAGAGAGGTAGATTATTCTACCTCTCTTTTATTATGCACAGAATCAAGGAGAAGAAAATATGAAATATAGAAATATTGAAATTATTAATGTAATTACCTTTCTAAATAAATTTGGAGATATGAAATTACCTGCAAAAATTAGCTTCGCTATCATTAAGAATCAAAATTACTTCAACAAGGAATATAAGGATTATACCGATGTTCTGCAAAAGACATATGAATCTTATTCAGACCACTTTAAGAAAGATAAAGAGGGGCAAGTTGTTGTAAATAAATCTGGCATTCCAGAACTTGATGATAAAGATGTTACCAATAAGATGTATGAGGAAATCAATGACTTACTCTCTCTTGAGGTTGAAGTAGGAAGATTTTACATTGATGAGTCTACATTTGACTATGATGATTCAAAATATGATGTATTAACTCCAAAGGATATGTTTGCCTTAATGGACTTCTTATGTTGTAAAGACGAGGATAAAACAGAATGACAGAACAAGAATATAAACAGAAAGAAGCAAAAATAAAAGAACGTAATAAAAATATTACGATGAAACGGAAACTTCATCGGATGAAAAAGAGTAGATTCAAATTCAAAAAAATACGGACGAGTAAAAAAGTTCTCTGGACAATCATTGTGATTTGTTTAGAGATTTTATTTTTCTCTGAATATATGGCATTAAAAACTGAGGACACAAGTTTTATGTATGCACTTATTGGAGTAGCTACTACTCTCATACCTACTGCACTAGGTTATTTCAAAATGAGTGATAATGAGCATAAACGTGGTCAATTTGAAATGTCATTAAATGAGGACTACTCTTCCACCGTTGATGAACAAACTGACACTGACAGTGATAGTGCTGTTGGATAATAAATAACACAAGGAGGATGCATATGGATATTTTAAATGGTATCAAAAACTTCTTATCTTTAATCAATGATAATTGGACTACTATCTTAGTTATCGTTGGTTTGGCTTTAGCTTTATGGAAGAAAATTGAATCATATTCAAAACTCTCCACAAACAAGAAAATTGAAATTGCTAAGAAACAGATTTCCGAAAATATCTTAAAACTGATTACTCAAGCAGAGAAAGATTATGCTGAATGGGAAAAGGCAGGAAGTATCAAGCGTAGTGAAGTAATCAGTGAGATTTATAAGGAATATCCTATTCTTGCAAAAGTTGTAAATCAAGAGGAACTTGTTAAATGGATTGATGAACAGATTGATAACGCACTCCCAACATTGAGGGATATTATTAAACAAAATGAAAAAGATATATCAGATACAGGAAAGTAATGAGGTAAATAATCATGGACAAAAATATGGCAAATCGTATGTGTTGCGATTTAGACATCCGAGATTATTATACAAAAGCTCCTGTAATGCGTGTTGATTATTGTAATACAAATACATATGGATTTACTTCTGATTCAGTATGGGCAAAAAGAAATGGTGTAAAATATATAAGGTTTGATGCACCTCTTGAAGGTAATCTTGATATTACATTTCAAGTCCATCCATTTCAAGTATATTCTTTATTAAATGGTGGCGAAATTCTATCCGATGCAGTTATTTCAAGGCATGAAAATATTGTAGCTTCGCAAGATGGGAAAATTATATTAAAGCACTCTCCTATTATGGGGAGTGTTTTTGTGTATACAGATAATGATTTTACAGGACAAGAAGTTCAAGGCTCTGTGTCAGATGATGTCTTTACTGCTAATACTACTTCGGATATTAAAACAGGTAAAACCTATTATGTCGGATATCTTGAAAACAAAACAAACGGTGTAAAACGTATAGCATTTAATAATCGTAATTACTCTTCTGCTTATTTTATTCAAATGATAACCACTAATAAAAACGAAGATGGTGATGATGTTGGTATGCGATTAACTGTATACAAATGTTATCCAAAACGTGAATTAGAATTGAATTTTTCGTCAGAGGATTCTCCTGTGGAAATCACAATGTCTTTTGAATGTATTCAAGATGAAGATGGAAATGTTATGGATATCATTGAATTAGAGGAAGAAGAACTTCCAGATGTTGAAGATATTTGGATTAATTTCGCAACAGGCACATTGGAAACATATAGCCCATTGTATTACATACAAAACGGATATTTATTACAAAACGAAGTAAAGGAGGATGGATATTAATGGCTACAAAAAATCTCGGAAAAGTTTTTATGACTCCAAAAGGTCAATGGGATAAAACTTTGAGTTATACAAAATTAGATATTGTAACAAATAAAGTTGGGAAAATCAGTAGTGGATATATCGCTACTACTGACATTCCAAAAGGTACAGCAATCACCGATGCAAAGTGGTTAAAATTATTTGATCTTAACGATGGTGATGTTACAGATGAATACAAAGCATTACAGAAAGATGTAACTAATAAGGCTACAAATGTTGATACAAATAAAAAAGCAATAGATACAATCTATAATGCTATGCAAAAATTGTATGATGTTGAGATTTCTACTATTACTCCAACAAATGAGCGTACAGGACTGTGGGTAAATCCTGATGATGAACAATCAGTAAGTATTCCAGAGTTAAAGGATAATGTGGTTAACACTATTGATACATGGAGTTCCCAAAAGATCTATGACGAGTTACAAGCTATTTCAAAATATATTCCAACAGAGGATGAAGAAAAAGCATATGTATTTGGAGGTGATAAATAATGGCAGATGTTAAAACTGAAAAGAAATTTGCGAGTCTTGAGACTGCAAAGAAAATTAATGATGATGTTGCTTCGTTAAAGGAAGATATAGGTTATGTAACAGAAACAATATATGGTGACAATTTTTTAAAGACGCTTGAGACTGTCAAAACCGAATTGTATTATGAAAAGAATGCTTGGTTCATCCCACTTAATTTATATAGCAAACGTGACACAATGTTGTTTTATTTTCCGACACTATCAGATGGCTCGTATCAAACCTATTTATGTGACGAAAGCAAGGTTGCTGTACAGGGTATTACTGTTGTGGTTAAGAATCATTATTCTACAGTTGAATATCCTGATTTTGGGGTAAAATATGCATATCTTCGTATGTATACGGAAAAATCGACGGATGTATGTTATATAAAAAAAATGAGTTTAACAATATTAAGTGCTATTGATGGGTTTACACAAAAAAATATACATTCAATGCTTGTTGACAATACCGGGAATACAGACGTGTCTAGGGATGTGCAAATGCTTATAAATAAATTGGAAGCGGACGATGTTGAGATTTATTTCCCAAAAGGAAAGTATCTCTTTTCTAATACTATCAATCATAAAAAAGGAAATGTGACTTTTAGATGTGCAGATGGTGTAGAAATGATTATTAATTCCAGTCCGGTTTATACAACATTTAACATATCCGGGGCGGATATTCCACCTTATTCTTTAGGTACATTCAAAATAATCGGCGGTCATTGGACAACTACAAGACATTTTGATGTTTCCGGAAACAGTATAAGCACAGGTTTTCAATTAACAAAAATGGGTGGCGTGACTATTATAAATGCTACTTTTGACGAATTAATGCAGAGTAATCACCTATTTGATATATCAGGAACAAAAAATATATTAATACAAGGATGTACATTCAGAGGTACATTTTTTAATCCATCACAAAAACCGAATAGGGACGGAAACTTTGAAATGATACAAATAGACCTAGCAAGTGGAATTAATTTATCTATTTGCACCGAAAACGGGCATAACGAGTGTACAAAAAATGTTGTTATAAAAGATTGCGTGTTTGAATCAAGTGGCAAAGATAATTGTTATTTATACAGACCAGTAGGAATACATTTTGGTGGAACTTTGATTAATAATGTGGTTGACTGGTACGATAATATAAAAATCGAAAACAACATTTTCCACAATGTTTTAGGACGGGCGATAGAAGTTTCTTGTGCAAGAAATGTATCAGTAAAGGGGAATATTTTCAAACAGGAGACGGAAATAATTGATGGAATAATAAAATGTGGAAGTGTAAGATGGGGTAATACTGCTACCTGGGCAACGTTTAACGGTATTTCTGATAAACAACGATATAATTGTATGAATATCAGTATTCTCGATAATATGCTTAGTTGTAGTGTAGATTCTGATGAAATGTTTATAGATGCGTTCCCAGTATTAGATACATCTAGTATGTATATTAATTCGTCTGGTAGTCCTTTAACAAAAATGGCAAAGAATGTAACTATCAAAGGCAATACTGGTGATTTGAATATAAGAGCCAATAATATCTATATGTTGGACATCAATAATAATGATGTTCCAAATGTGTATGTTGACAACAACAGTTAATTAACAAAACGGGCAGAAGAAAGTTCTCCTGCCCTACTCTCTTACTTACCCAAGTCTAACAACCTATGCAAATATGAGTCTGTTTGCAACGCATCAGGACTCTCAT
>OIZG01000028.1_pt1 | contig 139265 bp, 94 predicted proteins | sample 1588561 | NCBI WGS metagenome assembly OIZG01 (sample SAMN03283267) | human gut metagenome | biome: human-associated habitat; material: feces | host: Homo sapiens | place: USA | collected 2013 | reverse complement strand
CTTTCAACATAGCCTGCACAGAGATTACGTCCGGATGCACTTTGCCCCAAGACATCGGTTCCATAGCCACATCAATGATGTCCGCACCATTTTCACAAACCTCAAGGATAGAAGCCATAGACAATCCCGGTCCGCTATGACCATGATATTGAATCAATATATCCGGATGTTTCTCCTTGATAGTCCTGACCAATTCTCCTAACATACCCGGACGACCGATACCCGCCATATCCTTCAAGCATATTTCAGGTGCACCGGCCTCAATCAGTTGATCAGCAATTCGAGCATAATACTCAACAGTGTGTACGGGAGAATAGGTGATACAAAGAGTTGCCTGCGGAATCATACCTGCTTCCAAAGCATATTTAATAGAAGGAATGATGTTTCTCGTCTCATTCAGTCCACAGAAAATGCGTGTGATGTCCACTCCTTGCGCATGCTTGACTTTATACATCAATTTACGTACGTCTGCCGGAACCGGATACATGCGCAACGCATTCAATCCGCGATCGAGCATATGCGTTTGAATACCCGCTTCTTTAAAAGGTGCGGTAAAAGCACGGACAGCCTTATTAGGATTTTCGCCGTACAACAGATTCACTTGCTCAAAAGCACCGCCATTCGTTTCAACTCTGGCAAAACAGCCCATCTCAATAATCAAAGGAGCGATACGGACAAGCTGATCAACCCGAGGTTGATATTTACCGGAAGATTGCCACATGTCCCGATAAACAAGACTGAATTTAATTTCCTTTTTCATCATAGCCAATAATAAGTGATTTTTTCTTCGGTTAACTTCACATATACAAATATAAAGGTTTAAACTGACATATAGTCAAACAAGCACCTTAAAAAATAGATATAAAGAGATGTTTAATATCATAATGCAAGAAAACCACCTCTAAATAGATCCATTTACTATAAATAACAAATCAAATTGTTTTATGTTCGCATTTATTCTTTTAAGAATACTAACAAGTCTGTTAGTAACAACATTGTTAGTAACAAACTTGTTAGTATTTCAAAGAATCACTATATTTGCCCAATAAGAATAATAAAGAATAGTTATGGAAAAGCCGTTTGTTTTTGGTGTAGCCACTTCCGGAGATAACTTTACAGATCGCGAAAAAGAGACTCAACGTTTACTCCTAAACTTTGCACATGGTGTAAATACAGTGCTTATTTCTCCTAGAAGATGGGGAAAAACATCACTAGTTAAGAAAGTAGCCCAGCTATCACAAGAAAACAAGAGAAAAGTGGTCTACATAGACATTTTTTCCTGTCGCACCGAAAATGAGTTTTATCGTCTCTTTGCCACTTCTATCTTAAAACAAACTTCTTCCAAATGGGAGGAATGGATAGAGAATACTAAACAATTCCTCTCACACATCAATCCCAAAATCTCTATCGGAGCAGATCCGATGAACGATTTCTCTATATCATTCGAGTACAACATGCAAAATAATACGGAGAATGACATCTTACAGTTACCCGAAAAAATTGCAATAGAGAAAGGAATACAGATAGTCATTTGCATTGATGAGTTCCAACAAATTTCGGATTTCGAAGATTCCAAAACGTTTCAGAAAAAGCTACGTAGCGTATGGCAATTACAACAACATGTCTCATATTGTCTTTTCGGAAGTAAAAAGCATTTAATGAACGAACTCTTTGAAAAGAAGAATTTACCATTCTATAAATTTGGAGATGCTATCTATCTCGCAAAAATAGAAACAAAATACTGGATTGAATATATATGCAAACGATTTGAAAATACAGGAAAACACATTTCTCCCGAACTTGCAGAAGAAATCTGCCGCCTTGTAGACAACCATTCGTCTTATGTACAGCAACTTTCCTGGCTACTTTGGATACGTACCATTAATACAGCAACCACAGAACAACTTTCTTATGCATTGGAAGACCTACTCGACCAAAACAATATTCTATTCCAAAGTGAAACAGAAAACCTTTCTGCCTATCAAATGAATTTTCTAAAAGCAATTGTTGATGGAATACACACTAAATTCAGCAGCAAAGAAGTCATTTCAAAATACAATTTAGGAACATCGGCCAATATTGTCCGCTTAAAAAATGCATTACTACAAAAGGAGCTCATAGAGACAAATGGAAAAGAGATAGTTCTTGCAGATCCAGTATTTGGAGTATGGTTTAAAAAAGAAATGCTTTACTGACATATATACAATAAAAGATGCACAGATCACCGATCATAAATCGATTCTCTGTGCATCACTACTACTCTAAAGACACTTTTAAGACAAAACTAACTAAATTATGGAAGAATATATAATACCGCGCAGAAAACGTATCCCATACGGCATGATGAACTTCGCAGTAATCCGCCGCGACGACTGTTATTATGTGGACAAAACCCAGTTTATCCCCATGATAGAAGAGGCAGACAAGTTTTTCTTCTTTATCCGCCCATGCCGTTTCGGCAAAAGTCTTACAGTAAATATGTTGCAACATTATTATGATATACTTGCCAAGAATAAGTTCGATGCCCTGTTTGGCGACCTTTACATCGGAAAACACCCTACCCCCTGACCGGAACAGGTATTTGGTGCTGTATCTCAACTTCTCCGGAATAGTCGGTGAACTGCACAACTACCGAAAGAGGCTGGATGCGCATTGTGGCACCACCTTTGAGAACTTCTGCAAAATATATGCCGACTATCTGCCACAAGATACGGTGGAAGAATTGATAGAAATAATAAAACCCTGGTATGACAACTACTGCTTTACGAAAGAATGTTATGGCGAAACCACCATGTACAACTCAAATATGGTGCTCTACTTTGTCAAGAATTATATTCAACGAGGCAAAGCACCCAGGGATCACCAACCCCGACAACTTTGTGAGCCTGCTCTATTATTTCGGCATGCTTACTATCAGTGGTATGTATGAAGGAAAGACTAAACTTACCATCCCCAATCAGGTAATCCGCGAACAAATCTACACCTATCTGCTGAGTACTTATGACGAAGCCGATCTCAGTTTCAGCGGTTACGAGAAGAACGAACTGGCCAGCGCCCTTGCCTACCACGGTAACTGGAAAGCCTATTTCGGTTATATTGCCGACTGCCTGAGACGTTACACTTCCCAACGCGACAAACAGAAAGGTGAACTTTTTGTCCACGGCTTTACGCTTGCCATGACGGCACAGAACCGCTTCTACCGTCCCATTTCCGAACAGGATACACAGGCAGGCTATGTCGATATTTTCCTCTGTCCGCTACTGGATATCTATTCCGACATGAAACACAGTTACATTGTGGAACTGAAATACGCCAAATATAAAGACCCCGAAAGCCGTGTGGAAGAACTGCGTCTGGAAGGGATTACACAAGCTAACCGCTATGCAGAAACCGAGACGGTGAAGAATGCGGTCGGTGCCACACAACTTCATAAGATTGTGGTGGTGTATAAGGGAATGGATATGCCGGTATGTGAAGAAATTTAAAGCAAACTCAGCAATAAAGCTGTACAGAATCTCGAATATCACTGGGAATGGAAGCATGTTGTGTCCGTTAACAGTGAAAATCCGTAAAAGAATTCAAAAGAGAAACAAATACAACAAAATTATTTGGAAAGAACAAGAAGAAGGCTTATATTTGCTATGTGATTTTTTTCATAGTATTAGATTTAAGGTTAACAAAGGTTGGAGCAAGGCGTTGCTCCTTTTTTTATGTCTTATTCCCTGCCGCCAACAGTTTCCCGAACAAATTCAGAATCCCCGCTACACTCTCTTTATCAGATACAGGTATCCGAATACTAGTCCGGCCTGTCTCCTTATCTTCCTCTACAATAGAATCAACCAATCTCTGAGTAGCTTCCGGCGAACTAAGCGTACGTGCCAGTCCGCTAAGGAAAGAAAATCCCTGCTGAAGCAATTGCTCCGGATTATTATCTGCCGCAGATACAGAAGACTTCTTTTCCGTACTCACCTCTGTTACTCCTTCTTCAGGTGTTTCTTCCTCAAGCAATGCCAATGAATCCGTGTCCGTCGTTTGCAAAACAGCCGTTTCCCCCACAACTTTCTCTTCATTATCATTCAAATCAATACTGCAGCCCGCCATACGATTATGCGCTCCGTCCACTTCTTCAGACGGTTCGGCCACCACCTTGAGACTATCCATCATCTTGTCGAACTTGCTGTTTTCCAAGAAGATGGTATCTTCACCATTATCAAGGATACCCTCAAAAAGAGAAGTTTTGAAGTTGAGGGTAGACAACATCCTCTCTTCAATAGTCTGGCTGGCAACAAGATTGATAACCTGGATATTCTTTTTCTGACCGATACGATAAATACGGGCAATACGCTGCTCGAGAACGGCCGGATTCCAAGGCAAATCGAGATTGATAAGTATAGACGCAACTTGCAGATTCAGCCCTGTACTTCCGGCATCAGTTGACAGAAAGACGCGGCTTTCCGGCAGTTCGGTAAAGTTATCCGTCAGATTTTTACGGGCTTCGGAAGGAATCCCCCCATGAAGATACTCATACCGGACACCTAAAACGTCCAGTTCTTTCGCTATCAGACGAGTCATCCTCTCCCATTGGCTGAAAATAACCACCTTCTCATCTCCACTCTCAAAGACATTCCTGAGAATATTCAGCGTTTCCTCCACCTTCGTATCATAACGGGTTTTCTGGTCAAGAATATAAGTGCTGTCGCAAAGCATACGCATCTGGCTAAGCATCAACAATAGCCGCTTCCGGTCTTTCTCACTCAGGAAACGGGTTTTCGTCCATTTGAATACTAGTTGCGACACGATAGACTGATATTCATCATGCATATTCCTCTGTTGCTCAGTCATCGGCACAAACAGAACTTTATCCATCCGCCCGGGCAACTGGAGAGCTACATCTTTTTTCCGGCGGCGAATCAGTACGTTCTTCATCTGCTCGCCAATGGCATTCAGATTCTTGTAAGAAACCACCTTACCCGTATCCGACCGGACAACAGTCTGGTCAAGAAACTGATAATAAGGTCCCAAACAAAACTGGTCGACAAACTGCATGATGGAATAAAGTTCCTCCAACTTATTCTCCAATGGAGTACCGGATAAAATAACCGAATAATCCGACTCAATATGACGGGCTGCTTTGGATATTTGAGTATTCCAGTTCTTCAGACGCTGCACTTCATCCATGATAAGGAAATCAGTATGAAGAGACTTCAAGATTTTAATATCATTGCACACACTGTTGTAAGACACTATCTTATAAAATTCTTCCGCTCCATATAGCACTTTCCTGGTCAGGTGATTTCCTTCTACCACAATAGCCTTGGCATCGGTAAAACGCTCTATTTCCTTTTTCCATTGATATTTCAATGATGTAGGGCATATAATCAGAGCGGAAGATATAAACTGATGCTTCCTCATCAGTTCAGCCGTTCCAATAGCCTGGATAGTTTTGCCCAGTCCCATTTCATCCGCGATGATAGATTTTCCGGCACGAAAAGCAAAACGGATTCCTTCTTTCTGATAAGGGTAAAGTTTTGTTTTCAGCAATGTGTCCAATGCTGTGTCCGAAGCATAGTCCGGTAGCAATTGCGACCGCCGCCGCAAATCACGCTGTTCAAGTATAAATCCCAGTGCGTCGGGATACCAACGGAATGTGTTATTCAGGCGGGTAGCAGCCCTCAAGAATTCAGTTATCGAGTCAATGGCGGCAGGGCGCATCACTCCGTCGGGAGTAAAATAAGGACTTGCCAGTTTGCGGAACTCCTCCTCATTGTCCGTACCGATTCGCAAGCAAACTTTACGCTCTCCCTGATAAGACAGGTATACGGAAGAATACGGTGGCGTGACACGGCAAACTTTACGTCTTTTCTCTCTAATCCATAGTTTGACTCCTTCCAAATGTTTGCAAGTACCCAATTGGCTTGCCTTAAAATCCATACACGAACAATAATTCCAAGGACTCTGATGTCCTCTATATACCACATTATATTCATTGCCGGATGTAGGATTTATCACCGTATAATAACCGGGATATTCTTTTTTGTCTCTCTCAAATATTACAAACTTCTCTTTCATTGCCGCCTGCCTCCGCAAAGCAATCTGCCAGTCTTGCAAAGTCATATTGTCCGGTCGATAATGATAAGAAACTTTATTCACTGTGCTTTTCGTCTTTTTATCTGCTTTTGTCTTTTTTGCCATGCTCATTGTACCTTCGAAATTTTGCCAAAAATACGAAAAGGTTTCTGTTTCTCCACAATATAAAGTATACAAATTATCAGGAAATTACTATAATAACTGGTACATTCCCCCTACCAACACACGAACTACACCTTTCATTTCAAGCTCGAAAAGAATCGTATTCATTTTCTGCACGGGAATATCCGCTTCAACTACTAATGTATTAATCTGTAAATCGCCTCGTTTCTCAAGAATTTCAATAACCTTTTGCTCCTCTTCAGACAAATCAAGAAAAAGACTACGCTGCACATTTGCCACTTTTGCCGAATGAGCACTAACCTCCCAGCCCATAGCCTTCACAAAATCTTCGGCTGATAATAACAAAGAAGCTCTGTTTTCTCTGATTAACAAGTTGCATCCTTTTGAATATTCATCATTCACGCGACCGGGGAAAGCGAAACAGTCGCGATGATAACCTTCGGCAAGTTCGGCTGTAATCAGTGAACCGCCTTTCTCTGCTGATTCAATGACAATTGTAGCATCACACACACCGGCGACAATACGGTTTCGACTGATAAAATTATGGCGGTCGGGATTGGTGCCGGACAGAAATTCGGTCAGTAATCCCCCTTTTTCAAGCATGTCAACAGCTGTTTTCCGGTGGACATGAGGATAAATACGATCCAGCCCATGAGCTAAAACACCTACTGTAGGTAATTCATTAGCCAAAGCTTCACGATGCGCATGAATATCGATTCCATAAGCAAGTCCGCTGACTACAAGTACATCAGGACAAAGCGCCTTCAGATCCCGCAGAAAAGAGGCGCAGATTTGTGTCCCATAATCAGTAGCATTACGGGTTCCTACCATATTCAGGATATGAAGGGAATTTAGATCGGCATTTCCTTTAAAGAAAAGGACGACAGGGGCATCTTCACATTCCCGCAAACGGGAAGGATAAGCCTCATCATGAAAAGTCAGACAGGAGATTCGATTCTTCCGGATAAATTCATATTCTTGCTCGGCGCGAAACACAGCTTGCGGACAATCCAATGCCTCTATCACCCGTTGACTTACTTCTGGAATACGTTCCGGTATTTCTTTGCGCAGACGGAAGACATCAACGGCATTACCCATTCCATCTATCAAATGTTTTGCTCCTATGTGCCCGATACCGGGCACCATTGTCAGAGCAATACTATAAATTTGTTCTTCTTCGGAGCTGTTCATTTCAGGTAGGGAGCAAAGACGTTATCGAACAATTCGCTGTCACTTAAACGTCCGTTTACCACACATACCGTCTCAACAGTGGATTTCACTACTACTTTATTATCATTCTTACGGAAGATATCCTGATAAAACACATATTTGATACCTTCCTTTTTCATATATAGTTTCGAGACAAACTCATCTCCGCTTTTCAATGGAGTCTTGAATGCCATACTAATACGTGCCACTACCGGATCGACTCCTTGCTCATGAAGTGCAGCAAAACTGACACCCACCGAAGTCAGAAACTCGTGACGGGTATGTTCCAGATAGTGCTGATAATTGGCATTATTGACAATACCTTGAAGGTCACATTCGTAATCGCGAACCTTCATTTCCAATTCATAGATATAGTTCATTTAAATTGAGAATTGAGAATTAAAAGTTGAGAAATAACAGTTAGCCTCTTTTTTGCTCAATATCGAGTCCTTTGAACTTCTTCAATTCTTCGGTCGATACCAGTTTATACAGCTTATCACTGGGGCGTATCTTATCCGATTTCATAGAGAAATGCTGTCCCTTCTTCACTGTTTGCACAGATTCCAAGTCAACACGGGCTTCTTCCAAAGTCATAAATAGTGCACCGGTAGTCGGCCCTGTAATGAGAAGCTTATCGCCTACACTTACTTCAGCAGCTTCTACCAAGAATTCGGAAACTCCGATATTGGAAAAGTATTTGATACCTTTACCTACATAAATCTTACGTTCCGTAGCTGCCGAACCATAATTCCTGGTCCATTCGCCCAAACGCTGTCCCAAGTAATATCCATCCCAGAAGCCACGGTTGAATACGGTTTTCAGGCGTTCATCCCAAGCCGCAATCTTTTCATCGGTGAATGTTCCATCCAAATAAGCCTTGATAGCTTCTTTGTAACATTCAACCACCGTACGTACATATTCAGGTCCACGGGCACGGCCTTCAATCTTGAATACACGTACACCAGCATCCAACATTTTATTCATAAAATGGATGGTCTTCAAGTCTTTCGGTGACATGATATATTCGTTATCAATATCCAGCTCCACATCCGTTTCCTTATCACGAACCGTGTAAGAACGGCGACATACCTGCATACAAGCACCGCGATTGGCCGAATGATTCATCTCATGTAAAGAGAGATAGCATTTACCCGATACTGCCATACAAAGCGCGCCGTGGCAGAACATTTCGATACGAAGTTGTTCGCCGCTCGGACCACAAATATGTTCTTCCTGTATCTGGCGATAGATTTCAGCTACCTGCTCCAGATTCAACTCACGGGCCAATACTACCACATCTGCAAATTGTGCGTAGAATTTCAATGCCTCCGCATTGGAGATATTTAACTGGGTGGAAAGATGCACCTCCTGTCCTATCTGACGGGCATAATTCATCACTGCCACATCAGCTGCAATTACCGCAGAAATTCCCGCTTCCTTGGCTGCATCGACAATAGTATGCATCAGAGGGATATCTTTATCATAGATAATCGTATTGACCGTCAGGTAACTCTTCATCCCGTGCTCATCACACGTACGGGCTATTTCCCGCAAATCATCAATCGTGAATGTATTAGCCGAACGGGCACGCATATTCAGGTTTTCTATACCGAAATAGATAGAATCGGCACCTGCCTGAATGGCCGCAGCAAGAGATTCGCGCGACCCCACAGGAGCCATTATTTCAAAATCTTTTATATTCATTTTACTGTCTGATAATCATTAAATATGATAGAAATATGCAAAGGTACGAATTTATCCGTATTTTTGCAGAGAATAAAGCAGAAAGAAGAAATGGAAAATAAGAAACCTATCGTACTCAACAATCTGGAAGAGTGGGATTTTACCGACTATATAGACTCGTTGATACAAAAAGAGGAGGCTGTAGATTTGGAATTCAAGGTTGCCAAAGATGGTCTTCCTAATAGCTTATGGGATACTTATTCTTCTTTTGCCAATACGGATGGGGGAGTCATTGTGCTTGGTGTGAAAGAGCATAAACAGCAATTCATTATAGAAGGACTGACTAAAGAACAAATCAGCCAATACAAAAAAGACTTCTGGAATCAAATTAATAATCCGGATTGCGTAAATGAGAATCTGCTTTCCGACAATGACTTATACGAAGGTCGCTATAAAGAAAGAAATCTGCTTCTCATCTATGTTCCCCGTGCAAACCGTGTGCAGCGCCCTATCTACAGGACAAGAAACCCTTTCGGTGGGCATACATTTAAACGCAACCATGAAGGAGATTATAAGTGTACGGATGCAGAAGTCAGACGCATGATTGCCGATTCGGACGAAAGTCATCCCCGTGACTCTAGGATTCTGCCCAATTACTCGATGGAAGACATTGATAAGGAAACATTGATTCAATACAGACAGCTTTTTGCCAATTTGAAACCATCTCATCCATGGCTTAATTTAAATGATATTGAATTTCTGACTAAACTTGAAGCATATCGCAAGGACAGAAGTACGAAAGTAGAAGGTTTCACATTGGCAGGCATACTGATGTTTGGAAAGACAGAAAGTATTACCGATCCCGAATGTGCGCCCAATTATTTCCCCGACTATAGAGAGCATCTTAACGAAAACTCCGATATTCGATGGACGGATAGAATCTGTCCGGACGGAACTTGGGAAGCCAATCTCTTTCAGTTTTATCGCAAGGTTCATCCCAAACTAACTGCTCCCCTGCCTAAGCCCTTCCTTATCAGAAACGGAATACGTATTGATGAGACACCTACGCACATTGCTGTGCGCGAAGCTTTTATCAATACGCTTATCCACTGTGATTTCTCGGAGGAGGGCAATATTGTTGTCGAACAATGGGTAGATAAGTACCGATTTAAAAATCCCGGAACAATGCTGGTCAGCAAAGCTCAATATTATCTAGGAGGAGATAGCGTCTGCCGCAATAAAGCCTTGCAGAAGATGTTTATGCTAATCGGGTTTTCCGAAAAAGCGGGAAGCGGAGTGAATAAGATCATTAAAGGTTGGAGGGAAGCAAACTGGCAGAAACCGTATGTTGAAGAATTCAGCCGACCGGATAAGGTGGAACTAACCCTGCCTATGATTAGTTTATTGCCGGATGATGCTGTAATTAAACTAAAGGAGTTGTTTGATGGAAAGGTTGAGAACTTGACGCAAGATGAGTTGACAGCCTTAGTAACTTGTTACAGTGAGGGGGGGATTAATAATACCCAACTGCAATATGTTATTCCGCAACACCGTTCTGATATTACAAAAATGCTGAAAAAGCTTTGTAATCAAGGATTCCTTATTTCAGAAGGAAACGGAAGGGGAACAAAATATCATGTCAACGATCCGGAGAGGAAGGTTGGAAGCTCAAAAAGACTCAAATTCGAAGAACTTCAATCCATAATAATATCCATTGCAGAAGACTACATCACATTAGATGAAATCGCTAAAAGAACAAACAGAACCTTTGACTATATTGCCAATAAAATAATTCCACGAATGCTAAAGAATAGGACTATCGAATATTTATATCCCGGAGTACCCAATCATCCGAAACAGAAATATAAAGCAACCAATAAGAAAACGAATAATAAGCAGTAATACTTATATATGAAGATAGCTCACATAGATTTGGGTAAATACCCTATCCTGCTCGCTCCTATGGAAGACGTGACTGATCCGGCTTTCCGCCTGATGTGCAAGAAGTTCGGAGCAGACATGGTATACACCGAGTTTGTATCAAGCGACGCACTGATACGTGCAGTCAGCAAGACCGCACAAAAGCTCAGTATCAGTGATGAAGAACGCCCTGTCGCTATTCAGATCTACGGAAAAGATACGGAGACAATGGTAGAAGCAGCCAAAATTGTAGAAGAAGCGCAGCCCGACATTCTGGATATCAATTTCGGATGTCCAGTGAAAAGAGTGGCCGGAAAAGGGGCAGGAGCAGGAATGTTGCAGAATATTCCGAAAATGCTGGAGATTACCCGTGCCGTAGTAGATGCAGTAAAGATTCCCGTAACTGTGAAAACCCGTTTGGGATGGGACGCCAATAATAAGATTATCGTAGATTTAGCGGAACAGTTACAAGATTGCGGCATTGCCGCATTGACTATTCATGGCCGTACCCGTGCACAAATGTATACCGGAGAAGCCGACTGGACACTGATAGGTGAAGTGAAGAAGAATCCACGGATGCATATTCCTATTATCGGCAATGGTGACGTGACTACGCCTCAACGCTGCAAAGAGTGCTTTGACCGCTATGGAGTAGATGCAGTAATGATCGGGCGTGCCAGCTTCGGACGTCCGTGGATATTCAAGGAAGTGAAACACTATCTGGAAACCGGTGAAGAACTGCCACCACTCAGTTTCGGCTGGTGCATGGATGTACTACGCCAGGAGGTGGTCGACAGTGTCAATCTGCTGGACGAACGCAGAGGTATCCTGCACGTACGCCGTCATCTGGCCGCCAGCCCCCTATTCAAAGGAATTCCCAATTTCCGCAACACACGCATTGCCATGCTACGGGCGGAAACTAAGGAGGAGCTCTTTCGGATATTTGATGAGATACTTGCTACTATTTAAACATCGGCTGTGCAAACCACTTTTTAAACATCCAGGTTGCCACTACATACAATAAGAATGCGGAGAAAAATCCTACCACAGCGTCGATGACGTAATGTGCTTGAATATATACGGTAGCCCCACAGAGCAACAAATAGAAAGGCAGTAAACAGGCGAACAGCTTCTTACTGCCGCGCCAAGCCATAATCATCAAGATAGTAGAAATACCGACATGTGAACTTGGGAAAGCAGCTGTGGGACGTTCACCCACTTGTTGGGAACTTTCTACCAGGCTATAAAAGAATCCGTGCTGGTATCCCGGTCCGGGCAACAACTCCTGATGATAATTGAAATAGTCACCGATGGCAGGAAAAACTCCCTTAGCCACATTATCAAATCCGATAGCCGGAAAATAGAACTGAGGGCCTGCCACAGGGATAAAGATATAAAGCAAATAATATATAAAGAAAGAAGTAACCAGTACAAAGGACATCTTTTCGAACCATTCGAACCTATAAATGAAATAAAACAACGCCACAATCAGCATCATCGGATAATAGAAGAAATATCCCATATTAAACGCTTCGCTGACCAAAATATGAGGAAACGTATGGCAGAACCAGATAGCAGGTTGTCCACTGAAGATAAACTGTTCGATGGTAGCAAAGACATGGTCCAGGTTCGGAAAAAAGCGATTGAATTCAAAAGTATCCGGATACCAATAGGAAAGCAGGCTCATCTGAATGACGATACGCACAAACGCCGAGAACTTACAAGGGGCAAGCCGATAAAGATACATCAACAGGAAAGTCATTGCAGCAATCATGGCTCTATCCAATAACATATGCCATGGATGGTCCATCCTCTGAAACAGGAATAGAATCAATATGGAAGTCAGCAGATTATAAATCAATGTAATCTTCTCCACAGCAAACAACCCTTTCCGGGTCTCTACACGCTTAAATAAGTCTAAAGCCATCCTTCGTTTTTATACCAGGCAATGGTTTCACGTACCCCCCTCTCCAAATCGTATCCGGGGGTATATCCCAATTCGTTAATTGTCGGGGTTATATCACACTGCCAGTTGCGTTGTTTCATTATCTTATATTTATCAGAATTCAATGTACTGCACTTCTTGGAACGCGTAGCAACAAATTCAGCGAGCAAAGATATAACTTTTAGCACAATTAACGGACATTTCAGATGAAGAACAAACGGATTCCCTAATTCTTTTTGTATCAAGTCCGAAAACGCACGGCTTTTATAGACTTTCCCATCTGTCAGAAAATACGCCTTTCGGATGACTCTTTTCTCTATACCCAAGAAAATAGCCTGCACAATGTCTTTCACATAGACAAAAGTCAGATCTTGCCGCTTGAAACCAACCGAAAAATCAAAATGCTTCTGAATGGACTTAGCCATTAGGAAATAATCTGATTCACGAGGTCCATACACTCCCGTAGGGCGATAAATGACATAAGGAAAACCGGGAATACTTTGAATATATAATTCAGCCTTCAACTTACTGAAACCATAAGCCGTGTTGGGCATGGGAGAATCGTCCTCTTTTATCGGAGTGTAATCTGTCTCGCGCACAGGACCGAACACACTAAGCGTACTTATATATATAAATTGCTTCGGGACCATATTCAACTCCCTCAACGTATCAATAAAATACTTTGTCTGAAGATAGTTCACGTAGTCGAAAGATTTTTTGTCGAAACATTTCGTAACACCGGCACAATGAACGATATAATCAAACTTATTATATGTCCCTTTATGACCGGAGAGTTGGGCACGAAGTTCATTAGGATGTGCAAAGTCCAGTTCCAAAAAGTGTATTTTCCGATTCTTCAAATATTGTCTGCTACTGGTAGGACGAACTCCCGCCCACACACTAAACTTTCGTTTCAACGCTTCTTCTACAATGAAACTCCCGATAAAACCGCTTGCACCCGTAATTAAAATACTCTCCATTCCTACTTTTCGGCTCTATATAAATACAATTAAAATTTCGGTTACAAAGATACGATAAATATAATAGTATTATTACCGTTTTTTTTATTTACTTTGTAGCCATATCAATAGATGATGACCAATAAAAATACATATTATGGCGAAAAAGAAAGAAAAGAAAGAGAAAAAGGCCGGTAAGAGAATGAGTAAAAAAGAGCTGGCAGCGTTGTTAATAGACTTTTTCCACGCCAAATCCAATGAAGTTCTAAGTATGAAATACATTTTCTCGGAATTGCGTCTTACCACCCATCCGCAGAAAATGCTATGCATCGATATATTACATGACCTTTTGGATGACGATTATATCTCCGAAATTGAGAAGGGCAAGTTCCGTCTGAATAATCACGGCACAGAAATGATAGGTACCTTCCAACGCAAAAGCAATGGAAAGAATTCCTTTATTCCCGAAGAAGGAGGTGAACCGGTATTCGTAGCAGAGCGCAATTCCGCCCATGCCATGAACAATGACAAGGTAAAAATTACATTTTATGCCAAACGAAAGAACAGGGAGGCAGAAGGGGAAGTAATCGAAATACTGGAACGTGCCAACGACACTTTTGTCGGTACATTGGAAGTAGCCAAGTCATACGCATTTCTGGTAACGGAAAACCGTACACTTGCCAATGACATATTTATTCCGAAAGATAAACTGAAAGGCGGAAAAACCGGAGATAAAGCGATCGTGAAAATAACAGAGTGGCCTGACAAGGCAAAGAATCCCATCGGACAAGTGATAGACATATTGGGCAAAGCAGGTGACAATACCACTGAGATGCACGCCATTCTCGCAGAATTCGGCTTACCATACGTATACCCGAAAGCAGTAGAGACAGCAGCCGATAAGATTCCGGCAGAAATCACTCCCGAAGAGATAGCCAAGCGTGAAGACTTCCGCAAGGTGACAACTTTCACTATCGACCCGAAAGATGCTAAGGACTTCGACGATGCGCTTTCCATCCGCTCCATCAAAAACGGATTGTGGGAAGTAGGCGTACACATCGCCGATGTGACACACTATGTAAAAGAAGGAGGAATCATCGACAAAGAAGCTGAAAAGCGTGCCACTTCCGTTTATCTGGTAGACCGCACCATCCCAATGCTCCCCGAACGGTTGTGCAACTTCATCTGTTCACTCCGTCCGAACGAAGAGAAACTCGCTTTCTCCGTGATTTTCGATATTACCGAGAAAGGAGAAATCAAAGACTCACGCATTGCGCATACAGTCATCAATTCCGACCGCCGTTTCACTTACGAAGAGGCTCAGCAGATTATTGAAACTAAAGAAGGTGACTACAAAGAAGAAGTACTTATGCTGGACACCATCGCGAAAGCACTCCGCGAAAAACGGTTCGCAGCGGGAGCAATCAATTTTGACCGCTACGAGGTGAAATTCGAAATTGACGAGAAAGGGAAACCTATCAGTGTGTATTTCAAAGAGTCGAAAGACGCCAATAAACTGGTAGAAGAATTTATGCTTCTTGCCAACAAAACCGTAGCAGAGAAGATAGGACGTGTACCCAAAAACAAAAAGCCTAAAGTACTGCCCTACCGTATCCACGATCTGCCGGATCCGGAGAAACTGGAGAATCTGTCACAATTCATCGCTCGCTTCGGCTACAAGGTACGTACAAGCGGAACAAAAACAGATATTTCAAAATCCATCAACCATTTGTTGGATGATATACATGGAAAGAAGGAAGAGAATCTGATTGAGACCGTGTCTATCCGTGCTATGCAAAAAGCCCGTTATTCTACACATAACATCGGTCACTACGGGCTGGCATTCGATTATTATACTCATTTCACCTCACCCATCCGCCGTTTCCCGGACATGATGGTTCACCGTCTAGTAACGAAGTATATGGATGGAGGGCGCAGTGTATCCGAGGCCAAATACGAGGATCTTTGTGATCACAGCTCAAATATGGAACAAATTGCAGCCAACGCCGAACGTGCTTCCATCAAATACAAACAAGTGGAATTCATGAGCGAACGTCTGGGACAGATTTACGATGGTGTCATCTCCGGAGTAACCGAGTGGGGACTGTATGTCGAACTTAACGAGAATAAATGCGAAGGTCTCGTCCCTGTCCGTGACTTGGATGACGATTATTATGAATTTGACGAAAAGAACTATTGCCTTCGTGGACGCCGCAAGAACAGAACATATAGTTTAGGAGATGCCATTACCGTTCGTGTAGCACGTGCCAATCTGGAAAAGAAACAGCTCGACTTCGAATTAATTGAGAAATAAATTATGAAAACTTTTATTATTGAAGACAAACAACGAATCGAGTCCATTATCCTCCATTGCGATGCCTGCTTTGTAGGTATCACAGATTTAGAAGGTAATCCCTACGTAGTTCCGATGAACTTCGGTTATGAGAATGGCGTCCTATACCTTCATTCGGGTCCCGAAGGCAGCAAGTTGGAGATGTTGGAACATAATAATAATGTATGCATCACTTTCAGCATCGGTCATAAACTCGTATATCAGCACGAGAAAGTAGCGTGCAGTTACAGTATGCGTTCCGAAAGCGCCATGTGCCGTGGAAAAGTGACATTCATAGAAGATATGGATGAAAAACGCCGGGTATTGGATATTATCATGCGTCATTACACGGATAATGAATTCAATTATTCCGAACCTGCCGTGCGCAATGTCAAAGTATGGCAAGTGCCCATCGAACAGATGACGGGAAAAGTCTTCGGTTTGCGAGCCAACGAAAAGCCATGAAACGTTTCCCGGCTCTTTACCTGTTGACCATCTTCCTTCTGTTACCTGCTTTTCCCACTCTCGCACAATCAGATAAGCAGGTAAACAGTCACTCTTTTACCTATCAATACCTTACAACCAAGGAAGGATTAAGCAACCAGCGCGTATTCTCCATCCTCGAAGATAAGAAAGGCTTCATCTGGATTTCTACACGTTCAGGGGTAGACTGCTTCAACGGAAGAACCGTAAAAAACTACAGCCTTTTCGGGGAAGACATCATCGTTGACGGAGCCGGGCGCATGATCTACCTCACAAAAGACTCACACGAAACGCTATGGGCATATACAAGTGCCGGTAAAGTATTCAAATATGATCCCATCTCCGACGCTTTCACACTGGAGATTGACGTAGCGGAATTAACGGAAAAAGGGATCTTTTGGACAACAATGAAGTTGAACGGATAAACAGGTATATATCACTGACAAGACGACGGCTGACAATTGGCTCCCATACCAGAGCCAAAGGAGCTGTGCTGTACCGTTCACTAGCCATAACATGCCATAGATGTGGAATAAACATATTTGAATACTTCTGCGACATTATAGACCGTTGTGCCGCATGGCCTCTTAATACCCCTATAGAAAATTATCGTGATTTACTTTCCGACAGATGGAAAAAACGCAAAGATAGCCGCCCAAAAATATGGACGGCTATCTTTTTATAGGTTATACGCTATCGCGGACGGTTGTACCACCGGACTCGCCGGATAAGCATCCCTTCTTTTTAGTTGACCAGGCGGAACATCCCGCCGATCTTCTCACGCATCCTGTCCGGAGAAACCTTGAATTCGTTCACCCCCCCTGTATTTCTCGATCAGCTCGACGGCTATCGGGAGCAGCTTGACAACATAGGGTGCCTTGGTCTTCACATGGTTTCCAACCAGCCAGGTGTTGCCGTCCGAATCCGTGTGGATATTCCGGTAAGAAAGTTCTTTCAGGTCGGCATGGGCCAGACCGATGAAGCACATGAAAACAAACATGTCCCGGATGGCCTGCTGCCGCCTGTAGCTCAGCTTGACTCTGATAACGCGTTGCAGATCCTCCTCCGAGAGGAAAGGACGTTTCTTATATTCCGGCTTGCAAACGAACTTCTTGAACTAATCTATACTACAAATCTCATTGAAAACCTGAACGGAAAAATCAGAAAGTACACGAAATCAAAGCTTTCATTCCCTTCAGATAATGCAGTCAAAAAGACTGTTTATCTTTCACTTATGGAGATTGAGAAGAAATGGACACAGCCGATTCATAACTGGGGATTGATTATGAATCAATTTATGCTTATTTTTGAAAACAGAATCCAGATATAAGGACAAACTTACAGCTGAATCCTGTTTCCATTTACACAAAATTTTGGACAGTGTCGACGTTTGTAAAAAAATGTAATTCCAACTTTAACTCCCATGTGTTTGTAAAAAAGAGATATTGCTTTTGTACTGAAGACTTATAAATGCAATGATTACTATTTTTTTAAAGAACGGCATATGCGTTTATTTGTTTCCTGAATACGTTTTTCATCTAGTTTGATTACTTTACGATCATAAGTCATCAACCCATTCACTTCCATTTCGACATCAGTTGTTTGCGTATAAACAGCAGCGGAGAAACCTTTGGCAATCATATCATAAAGTATATTGGCATATTTCACATATTCATCGGTTACTTCTTTGGATGAGTTGAATTGTATATAACCCCAATTGTGATTCGGCTCCCAAATATGTTCTTTCACAACCATTCCAATACCTCCATACTCCCCTAACACAGTAGCACGTTGTGCATCATAAAGATACATCTCAGGTTGTGGATAATTATGCAAATCAAGCATATCTCCACAAGTATAGTGATTACCGCCACTAGCAGGATTTACCAAATGAGAAGGGTCATAATTCTTTGTCCATTCTACAATCTCTTGAGTTTTAAACTGCCCCCAAGCTTCATTAAATGGCACCCAGGTTCCGATACAAGGATAAGAATAAAGGTAATCCATTATTTCTTTCCATTCTTTACGAAAGTGAGTTTCAGATTCAACACTACGCTTTAGCTCTGTACCTTCAAAATATTTTCTATTTTGCCATTCTGGATTGCGGTCTCCACTTGGCATATCCTGCCATACAATGATGCCTAAACGATCACAATGTGTATACCAACGAGCAGGTTCCACCTTAATATGTTTGCGGATCATGTTAAATCCAAAATCCTTTGTTTTCTGAATATCGTATACTAGTGCATCATCAGTAGGAGCTGTATACAAACCATCAGGCCACCAGCCTTGGTCTAAAGGACCAAACTGAAATAGGGCCTGGTTATTTAACTCTAAGCGAACAATTCCGCTTTCATCTCGACGAGTAGAATATTTGCGCATAGCAGCATAACTTTCTACTTTATCACATATTTTCTGTCCATTTGTCAACGTTACTTTCAAGGTATAAAGAAAAGGAGAATCCGGGCTCCATAATTTAACGTCAGTAGGCATCTCTATTTCTACGGATTCACCATTGATACTTTTTCCTACTGCTACCAATTTATCTCCTTCGTATACATCTACCTTCACATAATCATCTTTATTTGCAGAAACTAATTCAGGTTGAACTTTCAATAGATTACAATCCACATCTGGAGTGATACGCAAATTAGAAATATGTTTTTCTGCTACGGGTTCTAACCAAACCGTCTGCCAAATACCGCTTACCGGTGAATACCAAATACCTTCAGGATTACTTACTTGCTTTCCACGCGGTTGTGTCCCTTTATCTGTAGGATCCCAAACTTTTACTTTTAGTTTATTTTTGCCTTTAAGCAATAAAGCAGGTGTAATATCAAAAGAAAAAGGAGTAAATCCACCGGTATGATGTCCAACTTTTACATCATTTATCCAGACACTTGTTTCCCAATCTACTGCACCAAAATGAAGCAGTATCTTTTTATCTTTCCAAGCAGAAGGTATGTCGAATTCACGTAGATAAACCAACTCTTGTTTTTCATCAATTCTCCTGCAAACTCCTGATAAAGAGGATTCTATAGCAAATGGAACAAGAATTTCACCATCAAATTTATCAGGAACTCTGTCCCCTTTTTGAATAATTGCATATTTCCATATGCCATTCAGATTTTTCCAATCTTTACGTTCCATGATAGGACGAGGGTATTCAGGCAATACTTCATTAGGATTCACCTTATTTGCCCACTTCGTCTTAATTCGATTTCCTATAGGTTTCCATTGTGCCTGTATTCCACAAGTCATCAATGATAATAGTGGTACTAAAAAAAGAATTCGTTTCATATAATCAACACTTCGGTATATACCAAGACTTTAAAATTAAACATAGAACCTGTTTAAGCTAGCTCAATAAACACATAAGAGCTCATTGAGCTATGTTGCCAAAACAAGTAGTTAAAACAACAGGCATTTTACAAGTATAAATACTGAAGAAAACGTGCTTTAATTTTATCTACAACCATAAGTAATGACAACTTTTTTAATGAGTTAATATATTTATTACCAAGTACACTTATGCTTGACTAATTATAATGTAGTATTACTATTACTTATTGTTTTTTCTATTTTTAATATGCTGACAATAAGCAAATATTGGTAAATTTCTCACTGATAGTCACGTCATATATCAAAACAGTGTATACTACAATAATTCAAGTAACTGTATCGGATTATCTCAATTAAATAAAAAACGATTGTTATTTCAAATATTTCAAATCTTTAAAATTGCTCGTATTCTCTACTTCCTTAATACTGATAGCATATCCACCACCTGGAGCTGCCTTCAACTCTAATTTGCTTTTTCTATTGACAAATCCCTTACGAATACAATAAGCTTGAGGATTATGGCGATAATGTGCGTCTTTATCATCTTGATAAATAGTTGCAACATACTTCTTGTTTGGATCTAGAAAATCAAAATTCAAAGTAGAAACATGTCCCTCCTCACCACTTGTACATCCGACAAACCAGTTCGAGGAACCTTTTGCTTTACGAGCAACGACAATATAACGTCCTGGTTCAGCTTCCAAATATTTGCTCTCATCCCAATCTACTGCTACATCTTTAATAAATTGGAATGCATCAATAAAACGGAGATAATTCTTGGGAAGATCTGCAGCCATCTGAAGTGGGCTGTACATGGTAACATAAAGTGCTAATTGACGCGCCAATGTTGAATTTACATGAGATTTATTATTGGGATTAAGTTTACTCATATCCATTTCAAAAATACCTGGAGTATAGTCCATCGGCCCACCTTGAAGACGAGTAAAAGGCAACACTGTAGTATGAAAAGGCTTACTTCCTCCAAATGCTTCATATTCCGTACCTCTTGCAGACTCATTACCAATCAAATTGGGATAGGTACGACACAATCCTGTGGGTCGCACAGCTTCATGTGCGTTAACCATAATCTTATATTTGGCTGCTTCTGTAACTGCATACAAATAATGATTATTCAACCACTGTCCGAAATGATGTTCACCACGAGGAATAATATCACCGACGTACCCACTTTTTACTGAGTTATACCCATACTTATTCATTAAAGTATAGGCATTTTTCAAATGGCGTTCATAGTTACGGACAGAAGAAGATGTTTCGTGATGCATCATCAATCGTACTCCTTTTGAATGTGCATATTCATTAAGCATTTTAATATCGAAATCAGGATATGGTGTTGTAAAGTCAAATACATAATCTTTAGATTTTCCAAACCAATCCTCCCAGCCAATATTCCATCCTTCTACTAACACTTGATCGAATCCATGTTCTGCGGCAAAATCAATGTACTTCTTAACATTTTCATTATTGGCTGGATGTTGCCCATTAGGTTTTACATGGGCATAGTTTGTCTTACCCAGTTTGACCGAAGGAACATCCCATGTATATGCCCAAGGCTTTCCGCCTGCAATCATTTCCCACCAAACACCTATGTATTTTATTGGCTTAATCCAAGAAGTATCTGTATACTTACATGGTTCATTCAAATTTAATATCAGATTAGAAGCTAAAATATCACGTGCATCATCACTTACTATAACTGTACGCCATGGTGTATGACAAGGAGTTTGCATATATGCCATATTTCCTATTGCGTCAGGAGTCAATTGTGAAGTGAATACAAAGTTCCTATCATTCAGATTCAAATGCATACAAGAGTAATCCACTAATGCTGCTTCATGAAGATTGATATACAAACCGTCATCCGACTTCATTTGTAGAGAAGTCTGCACACTTGTTGATGAAATAATAGAATGAGAAAGTTTAGACTCTATCATTTTACTCAACAAACCACGGATTTCTGATAGTTTTGATTCTGTATAATCAAATTCTTGTGTATCATAATCGCCCGGAATCCACCAAGCAGTATGATCACCAGACATAGCAAACTGAGTACATTCTTCTTTTATAACAAAATAAGAAAGGTTTGGTTGAGAAGGAAATTCATAACGGAATCCCACTCCATCATCATACACGCGAAAACGTATATTGATAAAACATGCATCTGATGTTTTTTCCAATTCCACCAAAAGTTCATTGTAATGGTTACGGATTATGCTTGACTCTCCCCATACAGGTTTCCAAATTTCATCATACGTTGATGTAGAACTCTTTTTGAGCCGAAAATGATTAAACAATGATTTCCCCTCCTTAATTTTAAATCCCAACGTACTTGGTTTGATAACCTGAATTCCTTTATATTCAATCTGATAAGTAGGCATACCTTGTTCACTAAGAGTAAATTTCAGTGTAATGTTGCCCGATGGAGAAGATATGCTTTCCGCTTTAACTAAAAATGTAACAAAGGTAAAACAAATGGCTATAAAATATTTCATCATAACAATCTGAGATTTATAATTTATATAGAAAAATAGAACAAACGGACTGAACAAATTAGCCACCAGCTAAAGTCTTACTCTATATAAACGGAATTCCATAAAAAATCCTTTATAAAAAACTTATTAAAACTATTTATGTGCAAAATCACGAATTACATAATTCACAAAAAGACTTACTGTTGTTCACGAACATACGTCCTACGATTCGGTCCTACACCTTTTACAATAATTTTCTTCCAATGTTTAGGCAGTGCTGAAGGCAACTGTTTGATACCATTGTCTGTTAAGTCTAGACCACAAAAACCATTAATTACCATTTGAAGTAGTCCACCTGCACCAGTAGTAAAATAAGGGTTCGTTCCCCCAGCACCTTCAGAAATCACCCCGAAAGGTGGCAGTTGATTGGGACGGAAACTACGCACAAACAATTCATAGGCCTTCTCCCCATCACCCAAACGGGCATACTGCAGAGCCAATACAGAATAGGACATAGCAGGTCCGCTTTTGTCTATTTTGGGCTCATAGTAGAGTAAATCTCTCTTTATTTCTTCAGGACGAGTGATAGCTTTCAGTGGATATGCCAATAAGCTTGCATCTGCCTGTTTAATAATCTGACCATCATACCCCTCGTATTCACGGGTCACGCCATCAGAAAATTTCGGTATACGCAATCCCTTTGCTACGGCATTCCAAGAGACCGGAGCTTTTATGCCACAAAGAGCAGCAGCTTTGGAAGCATCTTGTAGAGCGCACCTAGCAGCCGCATTTGTAAACGCATTGTCGTCTACCCCTTCAGCATATTCATCTGCACAAACTACATTGCAAATTGAGTAAGAACCGTCTTCATTCTGTTCCGCGCGGCTCACTAAGAACTCCGCCACTTGTTCCATCAGTGGAAATCCGTCCTCGCGCAACCATCGGATATCACGGCTCATACAATAATAATTCCATGTAGCAATAGCAATATCTGCCGATATATGGTGTTCAAAAGGACCTGTCAAAGCGAAAGTAGGGCATGACTCCTCACCGACATCATCACTTTCCCAAGGAAACATGGCACCTCTATAGCCATAACTAAATGCCCGTTGACAAGCCGGTTTTAATCGGTCGGTACGATAGTCCATCATCGAGCGTGCTATTCCCTGATTTAGGAAAAGCATAGGAGGAAACATCCAGAACTCCGTATCCCAAAAAATGTGCCCGTTATACCCCTGGGATGTTAATCCGAAGGGTGGTATACTCAAACGACTACCCGAACGAGCACTAGAATATAAGTGATAAAGAGCAAAACGCACCGCACGCTGTGCTTCGTCATCACCTACAATTTGAATATCACCTTTCCACAACTCATTCCATTGTTCTAGATGTAAATCCATCAGCCTATCTACTCCTTCTTTGGCTCCATAAATAACTTCTCGGTCGGATTCATTACAAGGGTCTATAAAATCACGTTGCGAACAGACGGCACCCAGCAAAGCAAAGGAAAAATCTTCTCCTGTTTTTAAATATTTTGTAAATATATTTCTTTTATTATCAGACTCTTCCACCTTAGTATCATTCTCAAAAATGAAAGCCGAGGTAGCAGAGACTTGTAAATTTCTGTGTCTAGTTAAAGCTGAAGTACGCAATAGTTTTAGATGAAGTCCATAATCCTGTATACTTTTCCGTTGTATTCTAGGCTGTAGATACTCATCGGGAACTTCAGCCCCATTTTCCACAGACAAGTCGACCGGTGCTAAAGCTTTCACTTTCACTTGCACCAAACCAGCATAAGGCATACTGCGCAAGGCACATATATTATAAGATACTTCAAGTTTATTTGCATAGACAAAGCGAGTTTGATGTAAGGCTTCTTTCAAAAGGATACACTGCTCCCATCCGGATATATGTGTTCCATCGACTACTTGACCATCCACTTTCACATTCATACTGAAAGGATTGATGCCACGAATCAGTCTACTGACCTCATGAGGAGCTCCCGCATCAAATACGTGGTTCAGTACAATCTGCTTGATGGAAAAAGGTTCTTTCCAAGGTAAAATACCGATTCCTCCATTTCCTACAGCAGTACCATAATAAGCATCATGATAGTCTGATGTCTTTATGTTCCACAGCGAATCATGAGCATGTACATAAGTAAATCCACAGACTATCCATATTAAAAGTAAAAGTATATTTTTTCTCATAACTATATTATTTCAAGAATAAATTAAAACTAAACAAATCATCATATATCATCCATTTGTAAATGATTGCTACAGGTTTACGAAAAAACACTGTTCTCTATTTTATAATAAAGCAAATATTTTCAATCCCTCATTATTGAACTTATATTCTTTTGGGGCATAAATCCATGTTATACAAACTTTGTCATACCAAGCATAAAAATCAAGTACAGAAAACAATAAACATTTTCCTGTTATATTTTATGATACTGCTATTAAACAAATATCTTAAGAGTAAATATTCTACATAAATATTATGCAAGAAGGACAGGTAAAAGCTATTCTGCAAAAAAAGTTTTAGACTGTACATCCCGGCTGTTTGTTCCTACCATAACTTCAAAATCGCCTGTTTCATAAATATATTGTAAATTCGAATTATAGAATTTCAAATCCTCTTCTGTGATTACAAACCTAACTTCACGACTTTCCCCTTTCTTTAAGAAAATACGTTTGAAATCCTTCAGTTCCTTTACAGGACGAACTACATCGGCATAGATATCATGCAAATATAATTGTACGACTTCACAGCCATCATAATTACCTTTATTTGTAACAATAACAGAAACTGTCAATTTTTCACCTTTCTTCAAAACATTAGAACTTAATACCATATTGTCATATTGGAAATGGGTATAACTCAGTCCATAGCCAAATGGATATAATGGTTCGTTACTATCTTCTAAATAATTACTTGTATAACGATTAAACACGTTTTTGTCCGGATCGGGACGACTTGTATTGTGACTATTATAATATAATGGGAGTTGACCAACAGAACGTGGAAATGATGTTGTCAATTTTCCGCTTGGATTCACTTTCCCAAACAGTACATCAGCAATAGCATCTCCAGCTTCACTTCCTCCAAACCAAACATTTAGAATGGAAGGAATATTAACTGCTTCCTCAGTTAACACTAAAGGACGTCCTGTGAACAGAAGTAATACTACCGGCTTTCCTGTTTTCACCAATGCTTTCAACAGGTCACGCTGAGCATCTGGAATTTCTAGTGTGGTTCGTGAAGCAGATTCTCCGCTCATTTCCGAACATTCACCTAAGGCAGCTACAATAACATCTGCTCGGTCGGCAGTCTGCAAAGCCTCTTTCAATAAAGTTTGATTATCTCCACGGTCCAATGGGCGCATGCCTGTGGCTGTCTTTTCGCGATTTTCATCATAGAAGATATTACTTCCTTTAGCATAGAGGACTTCTCCTTTATTGCCAATAGCAGAGCGCATTCCTTCCAGTAATGTACGATGTTTGGAAGGATTACACATCATACTCCACATTCCGCACATATTGTTACGTGCATTAGCCATCGGACCAATCAGTGCTATTTTTCCTTTAGCGGAAATGGGTAACAATGACTTCTCATTTTTTAGTAAAACAAATGTTTCAGATGCAATGCTACGTGCAATAGAGCGATGCTCAGTAGTATAAAGCTGTTTCGATGCTCGTAAAGTATCGCAATATTTATAAGGGTTGTCAAACAGGCCTAATTTATATTTAACTTCCAACACACGACGACAAGCCGTATTGATTTGTTCTTCGGTAACTTCTCCACTTTGAAGAGACTCTTCCAATGTATTCAGAAAACCAAACGATACCATGTCCATATCCGTTCCTGCCTGCAGAGAACGTACAGATGCTTCTTTTAAAGGGGCAATGCCGTGCGAAGACATTTCGGCAATAGAGTTATAATCTGTAACCAACAATCCCTTGAATCCCCATTCTTTTCGAAGCAAATCAGAAAGCAGCCATTTGTTCGCAGTGGCTGGAATTCCATCGACAATATTGAATGAACTCATGACACTACCTACTCCTGCATCTACAGCAGCTTTGTAAGGAGCAAGATATTCATTATACATTCGTAAGCGGCTCATGTCTACTGTATTGTAATCACGTCCAGATTCCGAAGCTCCATAAAGTGCAAAATGTTTCACACAGGAAAGAATTTCATCGTTCTGTTGCAAATTCTTTCCCTGATATCCCCGTACATAGGCTTTCGCCATTAAAGAGCCAAGATAAGGATCTTCTCCGCTTCCTTCCGCAATACGTCCCCAACGAGCATCACGACAAATATCTACCATTGGACTGAATGTCCAATTTATACCATCTGCACTTGCTTCTATAGCAGATATGCGAGCCATTTTTTCGACAGCCAAGGTATCCCAACTGCACGAGAGAGCCAATGGAATGGGGAAAATTGTTTCATAGCCATGAATTACATCAGCACCAACAAGCAAGGGAATTTTCAGCCTGCTCTCTTCTACAGCCAAGCGTTGCAATTCGTAGATTTTGTCTATTCCTTTCACATTAAAAAATCCACCTATTTCCTGTTTACGAATCATTTCGCTAAGTTTTCCGTTTTTCACAGTTCCTGTTGTGATATCACCTCCGGATGGCAGATTCAGCTGACCTATTTTTTCGCGTAATGTCATGTGACCCATCAAATCACTGACAAATAGATTCATTTGTTCATCAGTCACATCGATATGATGGGTGGTACATGCTTCTCCCAACATACCGATAAAGAATATCATAAGAAAATTCCAACATGTTTTCATAATCAGATTGACATTTATTATTATTCTATAATAGCTGCAAAACCACCATTTCTTTTCATTGTAATAGTAATGGAAGAAGATTTTGTAACGGTAGACAGTTTGTGTCTATAATCAGTTGCTTGACGATTAGAATTAATGCCGTCCTCAAAACTACTCATTTGATAAGAACGCCCTTCATTTAGAAAATCAAGGGGAATTTTAAATTTCCTCTCCATTTCTGCATTATTGGTTATACCGCCAATAAACCACTTATTCCCTTTGCGTTTTGCTACAATGACATACTCTCCAACCTTAGCTTTGAGCGATTTGGTCTGATCCCATGTTACAGGGACTTGTGAAATAAAACGGGTGCAATTCTCATTTTTTCGATAGTTGACCGGATTGTCAGCTAACATTTGCAATCCACTCTCAAAAAGAATGAATGTAGCTAATTGGAAAGCTCGCGTTCCTACACCTGCAGAATTGGGACGTTGAGCACTATAAAGTTCAGGCTGCATGCTAATCATGGGGCCCGGAGTATAATCCATTGGACCTACAGCATTACGCATAAAAGGAAGGTATATACTATTATCTGGATAACATCCTCTCATGTGTTCCAAACCTTTCACTCCTTCATAGGAAACAACATTCGGATATTTATACTCCAAACCTGCAGGAGTAAAAGAACCATGAAAATCAACCAAAAGATGATGTTTTGCTGCTTCTTTAGCCACACGCTCATAAAAATTTACCATCCACTGGTCACTTCTGTCCATAAAGTCGATTTTTATGCCTTTAATACCCCATTCTTCGTAAGTCTTGAACAAATCAAAGTTTTGTTCAACAGCCACCCACGACAGCCATAAGATTATGCCTACGTTTTTATCTTTTCCATACTGAATCAACTCTGGTAAACGCATTTGTGAATTGGGTTTATTAGGATTAAGTACGGTTTCAGCCCATCCTGCATCCATTACAATATATGGAATATGAAATGATGAAGCAAAATCTATATAATATTTATAAGTATCGTAATTGCATCCTGATACAAAATTGACATCTGGACCATAAAGAGCTGCATCGTGCCACCATTCCCAACTTGCCAAACCTGGCTTAATCCATGAATTGTCTTCAAGAACACTTTTAGTGGCTAATTTGTAATTCATCGTATTTTCAATGAGTTGAGAGTCTTCGCTTGTAATTACAAAATAGCGCCATGGATAATTCCGATTTCCTTCAGTTTGTGCTATATAATCAGCCTCTTTAATAATTTTCATACTCAAATCTCCCTCTTCTGCAAATTCCAAAGGCACTTTGGGAAAGACTGCATTCAATCCGTTTTTACCGTTTCCTTTTAAAAACATACAAGGATAATCGAAACGATCAGATTCGCCAACTAATATTTTATATTGCTTGCGTGTATCAATCAATATGGGAAGTACAGACATTTTGTCCGTATCCTTCCATTCTTGACTGGAAATATGTGTATACTCTTCTTCATAAGGGGTTTTAAAACTTGAAGGTTGCTGCAAATGAAGCAGATATTCTTTAGGAAAAGAAATAGCAAAATCTTCTCCAAGTACCTCAACCTTATTAGTTTTATGAGTAATAAAACGATAAGCTACCCCGTCATTAAAAGCACAAAATTCGATGGAATATCCTTTGAAATCAAGTGTAAGAGTGTTATAACGACTCATAACAGTAGAGAATTTAAGAGGAACAACTGGCCGCAGTTCTTCCGAAAAACTTTTACGTTTCTGCCGCAGTAATTTCGGATTATCTCCTAGAATTTCGTTATTCAAAAATAAACGGAGATAATTGTCCTTTAATAGAATTTCATCGTTGTAATAAATGTCGTAGTAAATCTTATCAGATAGACAAAATTCCACTTTTATAGTCTTGTTTGGTGAGAACAGACTCGTTTTTTTCTTGGCATATACTGTGGTAGCAAATAGTCCTATTAATAATAACAAATAAAATTTCTTCATACGCATATTTTTTATTTTTGTGAGAATGATGATAAAACGTGATTATACTCCTCTTCACTTAAACGCACCATGGCTCCGTGTCGGGAGTCGGGAATATTACAATCACAAACTTCCCATTTTTCTGCCTCTATATGTTCCGCATCAAAGCGTACATATTCGTGCGGATATCTTTCAGAGAAAATCATCCATCCCTTATTGTCTGGTTTGGGCATGAGGATAGGAGCTTCGAAATAAGTATAGGGAGTGGTAACAGGGTGTTTAGGATTTACCAAAGAATAAGGCCCCGTCAAATATGACGATTTAGCCAACCGAATAGATTTCCCCGTCGGAATACCATCTTCCGGCCACCGTTCGTCCTTGATAACCGCATAGTAGTTTTTACCAATTTTTCGGATTATGACATCAATGGTAGCCATTTCAGAATCAGCTTTACTTGGAAAATCGAACAAACGTTTTGGTGATGAAAAAGAACTAAAATCTTCTGTCAGCACATAATATGTACGCATACTTTTCCATTCATCATTTCCTTTGACTCCTTTTTTGGCCGCATGCCACGTAACAATATACTGCTTGGAATCTTCGTCATAATACAATTTAGGTGCGCCAAACCAATTCCTTTCGGTATAATAATTATCGGTAAGGACAAAAGGGGATACTGGAAGTTCCTTCTCAATACTCCACGCTACAAGATCGCTTGAGGTCCAAAGCAATGGCTTTTGAGCTTTTTCCGAAACGCCAATCATATAATATCTGTTATCATGACCTTTTATAATATCGGGATGTCCTCTGTATTCAGCATTGACCCGTTGATTATTATTCAATTTTGTCCATGTACGTGCATCTCTACTTATGTAATAGTACATACGTCCATAGTCTTCATGTCGCATATGTATAAAAAGGTATCCTCCTTGAAGTTGGGTACTATGAGGCTGTCCTCGAACATTCGAAATACAAATGCATACAAGACAAACATATAAAGAACTAATAAGTAAGTTTCTAATTTTCATGTAAGTTTATTTTAGTTAGCTAATGCAATATCATCTTCCCATTGAGGACGGTTGTAGATTTGACTCAATTGTTTTCCGTACGATTTAGCTTGTTCCACCAAGTAATTGGGTAGTGGTATGTACTGGTGTGTAGGCAATGTCCCTTTTGCTTTGAAACATGCTTGTGCATATTTATTAAAGCGGATTAAATCTATTTTTCGATGTCCTTCATATAGAAATTCCTTTGACCTTTCATCTAATATGACATCTAGAAAAGCCTCCTTAGTTGCAGTTTGTTGAACAGACAAATCATCTAGTCCGCTTCTTCTTCTCACTTGATTAACTGCTTCTACTGCCTGTGGAGAAGGTGCAGCGTTAGATTGTCTCACTTCTACCTCTGCCATCATCAGCAACACATCAGCCCAACGAGCCAATGGAAAATCGTTCCCTTGAAAAGTCGTGTTGGTCTCGATTGGGTATTTATAAATAATATATCCGCTCCATCTCTTGTTCAAATCTTCTTTGGTTACCTTTTCAGTAACTATACCTTGATTATTTACCCAATACTCATCTAATATCACTGTACGGCGTTTATCCTTCGCTTCATAACTGTCATAAAGTTTCGGTGAAACATTGTATGCTTGCATCCATCCACCTCCTTGATAGTTGAAAGGAGTAGGATTTCCTTTGTCATCCACCTTGGAGGCATCGTTTGGTGTAGCAAGCATGGATAGAGGGAAAAAATTACCATTACTAACGTCTCCGTTTGCCGAAGGATCACAGCTTACAGCCATAATGATTTCGCAGTTGAAATCATTTGCGGCCTTAAACATATCTACATAAGGATTATCCCCCTTTGTAAACAGACTATATCGATTATCTTTGCTAAGTTCACGATACATCTGCATCGCTTTTTCATAATAGCCTTTCATGTGTGCACCTTCATTAAGACAATGCTTCATCATACAGAATTTAGCATAATCTGACGTATAACGGCCGTGTTCCTTTACTGCATCAGGCAGATTTTCCATGGCATATTGGAAATCATTGTAAATCCAGGTAGTCATATCATCCAGTGAAGGTCTGACTAAATTCGTCAAAGCATTTTCATTGTTAATATCATCTTTGTCAACAATTGCAGGTAATGGTCCATAAATGTGCATGAGGTAATAAAGCATAAGACCTCTGCATAAATGCGCCTCTCCTAATAGTCTTTTCTTGCTGACAGTTTTGAAGATTTGGTCGTCAGCCTTCTCCAAAGTAGCAATAATCTCAGTAAAACGAGTAATCTGGGCTAGCTTAGGAATGTGGTTTATATTATGCTCACCTACCCATGAACGCTCTGCATATACACAATCTCTGTAATCAGCCTGTGATAGTTTCATCCATGACCCCCAACCTAAGTTCCAGGCAGCCATATTATCAGACGGAGCTTCAAATACCCTTAGAATTCCACCTTCGGGAATATAAAAACTATGCTGTCCAGGATCGTTTGCTATTTGGTACTGCCATGTTGTCGTAAAAGGAATATAACACGTCATAGTGTAATCTTCATATTCACTCTCTGTCGTAGGATAGTTTTCCGGATTCAACGTCCCGTAAAGTTTTGGGTCAAAATTATCTTCACAGCCGTATACTGCTATTGATGTAATAAAAAACAGTATGAAGGATTTTATATTTTTCATATTCATAGTTATTAATGTTGATTAGAACGTAATGTTTGTTCCAAATGAGAATGTACGGGTTTGAGGATATTCACCTCTGGAAGCATTGTTTGCTCCACCACCACCGGTATATATTTCTGGGTCAAATCCTTTGAACTTACTGATGATAAATGGATTTTGGACATCCACATAAAGCTTGATGCCTCTTACATATTTTTTTAGTTTTCCCAAAAGTTTATCCTTGAAATTGTATGATAATGTCATGTTTCTCATTCTCACAAATGAGGCATTTTCCATGTCTATATTAACACCAGCACCTCCTGGCAACGCACCCATGCGATCAATTGCCAATCCGGGACGAGTACCATTGGGATTGGTTTGAGAGTTCCAAAGCAGATATGCATATTGGTTGGTGTTTTCCGGATAATCTACTGCCAATGGACCAGGTAATGCTGCTCTATAAGCAATATTAGATTTGAGGATTCCAAATTGTCCGTACATAAAGAAACTGAACTCCCAATTCTTATAGTTAAATGTATTTCCGAAACCAATATAGACATCTGGAGTATTATCTTTTAGGTATATATCGCTTTCGTCGATTTTTCCGTCCTTGTTTTTATCATCAATAATTGGGCAACCCGGAAGTTGCGCTTCTGCCTGTAACGATTTTTGTGATTCCGGCATATTGCTGCGATCAGCATTGATAATACCATTCATCTTATAGTAATAGTAGGCGTTCATAGGTTCCTTTTCTCTTTTTTGATAACAGCGATAATCATAATTCGGTAATCTTTCTTTCCAAAACGAATTGGTTTTCGAGAAGGTTATCTGCGTATTCCAGGTAAGTTCCCCTACAATATTTTTAGTATCAAGCATGATTTCCCATCCTTGACGAAAGTAATGACCTCCGTTTATGGGGCGAGTAGGATAAATTGCGAGAGGAGATGTTGATGCATAGCCCAACAAACTAGTTACATCATTACGGAACAAATCTATGCTACCACTTAACCGATTTTTAAATAAAAAGAAATCTAATCCGATGTTCTTCATAATTGTTTTTTGCCAACTAACGTCAGGATAATTTGTTCCCATTGACACACAAGGCACATAAAAAATACTATTGTCACTGAATCCCACTTTAAATCCGCTAGGCTCATACACACCGTAAAGTGAACTGCCTAAGTTATCCTGCCCGGTTTTACCATAGCTAGCTCTCAATTTTAACAAGTTAACCCAAGAAACATTCTTGAGAAAGTTCTCATTTGAAATCTTCCACGCTGCAGATACAGATGGAAACAGGGCATATTTTTTCCCCGAGAAAAACTTATCAGTTCCATCCCGGCGAAGGGTTGCCGAAACGACATACTTATCCAAAACATCAAAACTGATTTTAAAAAACTGAGATCTTTTCTCGTTTTTCAATGTGTGAGAAGTTGGATATATCTTTCCTTTAGCTGAACTGATATCATGCTCATTAATCATGTCGTGTGTATCTTCGTAAGAGATTCCATATCCTTCATTACTCTCTAGATATTTACCCATTCCAACCATTGCATCCACTTGTACGATATTGAACATGTATTTCGAAAATGACAACATAGCTTCTATTGTCTGTGTTTGCCTGCGTTGCGAGAAAATATTTCCCCTTGACTTATACATGCGGGCAAAATAAACATCGGATGGAATAAATGTTGATCTTCTGACATTTTCCTGATTCATTCCATACACTCCTTTAAATACAAGAATGTCTTTATACAGTTTCATGTTGACAGAAAAATTTAAACTGTATCCATTTTCTCTACTATAGTCCACTATATCTTCCATCGCTTTGGGATTAGGTATATTCCGGAAAATAGTGTAATTCCCATCATCCTGCTTTACTGGCAAATAAGATGGATACAAGAGTGCTGAAGTCAAAACACTGGGGGCGACATCTCCTTGATTTCCAGTATCGGTACCAATTATACCATTATTATATGAATTTTGATTTGCATTAAAAACTGACGTCAAATTCATGAAAGGGAACAAATCCAAACTTAAATTTCCATGAACAGTATATTTACTCATATCTGATTTCGATACAGTACCTTGCTGCTTCATGTAACTTCCTCCTAGATAATACTTAAACTTAGAGTATCCTCCACTAATAGTCAGATTATGTTTGGTAAGGAAACCATGGCGCAGTACTAAATCCTTCCAATCCGTATTGGTCGCATTTTGTATATCCGCTTCAGAAAATTGAGGTTTCCATTTTCCATCATAAGGAGTTGTTCCATAAGGATATTGTTTGTTGTTATATAGATAATTTTCCCTATTGAAAACATTAGCTAACTCCATATATTCTTTCGAATTGAGCACATCTAAATAAGGATAGTTGCGTACAAAAGAATAGCTGCCATCATACACGATACTCGGTACCCCTTCTTTACCTTTTTTGGTAGTAATCAATATTACTCCATTATCAGCTCCAATGCCATAGATAGCAGCAGAAGCATCTTTAAGAATCTCCACAGACTCCACATCTGCTGGATTCAAATTGGCAAGGCCATTACGGTCGATATTATTCGGAAGTCCCACTTGACCACAATTTCCACTGATGGCATTATTCGGCATAACAATACCATCTATAACATAGATCGGATTTCCTCCTCCACGAATTGAAATATTCACTCTCCCATCAGGCTGCATGCTGTTCACTGTAGCTTGTAATCCAGCCGCTCGTCCCATCAGCAACTGGTTTACATGACTGACTCCTGCTTGTGAAATTTTATCTGTTTTCACTTGTGCAATAGCAGTTGTAAGATTTTTCTTCGATACCGAACCGTAACCTACGACCACAACTTCATCAATGAGTTTTATATCTTCATTCAAGTATATTTCTAAAAACGATTTGTTTTGTACATCAAGAACTTGAGACACGTAACCGATATAAGAAATAATAATCTTTTTATCAGGTGAAACGTTCATTTCAAAATGACCATTGATATCACTGATTGCACCAATTTCTTCCCTTCCCACCGCAATGCTTGCTCCAATTATTGGTTCTCCGGTTTTACTATCTTTAATTATACCTTTCAGCTTTTTATTATTTGTTTTAACCTCTTTTTTAGCGTTCAGAATAATTTGTTTTTTCTTGATTTGATACTGAATAGACGTTCCTTTCAACAAAATGTTCAATACAAAATCTATTGTTTGTTTGTCAACATGTATGGTTCGCTTTTGACGAACATCAATCACCTGTTTGCTGTACTGAAAAGAATACACTGTTTTCTCTTCAATCTTGTTTAGTACATGCTCCAAAGACACATTGTTCAAATGAAGCGTTATTTTTTTATTTTGTGCCCAACCTATTCCTGTTGATAATAGCACAATTAAAAAAAATAAAAATGCATACTTTTTATTTTTCATAGTTTTATATTTTTAATAATTTTTATCTCTATTGCTTTACTGGTTTTCACCAATCTTGTTTTATATTCAAGACTGTTTAAAAAGAAAATACCACATAAAAATACATGAAAAAAATGGAAAAATCTCTTCATACAGTCAACTAAAAATCAAAACGCCAGTACTATAATATAATAAGATTAAAACAAATGTAATATAAACAGCAAAAGCTGTAAACATTCAAAACTTCGGAAAATGATTACTTAAGTATAGCTGAGTTGTAAGAGTTTTTTCTTTTTATAAAAAAAACTTATTATCCACGGAGACTGAAACGCTTTGTAGTACTTAAATATTGATACTGTAACCAATAGAGATTTAATAATAAAACTAAATACTATAATGGATGACATTGATTATTTCAGTTCGAAGCAAACTTTAGAACGAATATCAGCAGATGAAGAAGCCATCAATGCCTCGAATTTGCCAGGCTCAGCTATCCATTTATGCTGTTTTTCGTCAAAGAATGAAAGTTCTTCAGCAGTAATAGTAAACGAAATCTCTTTGGTCTCATTGGGCTGAAGTTCTACTTTACAAAATCTCTTCAATTCTTTAATTGGTCGAATTACAGAAGAGTTCAAGCATTTAATATATAGCTGTACAACTTCAGCTCCAGCACGATTTCCTGTATTTGTAATTGGAATAGTAATATATAACTTTTCACTCTTTTCTATAGCCTTACTATTCACTTTGGCTTTTCCATACTCAAATGTAGTATAGCTTAAACCATGACCAAAAGGGAAATTAGGTTTTAACTTGTTTTTATCAATGAAACGGTAGCCAACAAATAATCCTTCGTTATAGGGTATATCATAGACCTTATTCCCTAATACATCCATTCCTTTATGTCCTGGATATTCGCCCAATTTGTGAGCACCACATTGATTAAGACAAGCATAATAGGTATATGGGAGTTTACCGCTAGGGTTAACATCTCCCATTAGTATAGAAGCCAAAGCATTGCCTGTTTCACTTCCCAAATACCACGCTTGAAGTATAGTAGATACATGATTTTTCCATGGCATAGCTACACCTGTTCCACTGATATTGATTACAACTAGTTTTTTATTAACTTGCAGCAAATCCATAATCAATTCATTTTGATTATAAGGCAAATCCATTGTTTTTCTATCTGTACCTTCACAATCCTGATATTCGCTTTTGTTTAGTCCTCCTATAAAAAGGACGATGTCAGCATTACTAGCTACTTGAAGAGCTTCTGTCCTCAGTTCTTTTGGACTACGGTCATCCTTTAAATTTTGACCAGTTTTCACTCCATTATATTCTCCGGTAGGATCTCCTACGTATCCGCGTGCATATATAATTTCAGCTTGTTCTCCGATACGTTTTTTCAGTCCTTCCAAAGGAGTGACTTCATATTTGACTTTCAGAGAAGAGGAACCACCTCCAACGGTCATCATTTTAATGGCATTTTCACCAATAACAGCTATGCGTTTTACCTTTGACAGATTAATTGGAAGTAAATTTGCATTATTTTGTAACAGCACAATACCTTCTTCTCCTATCTTCCGGCAAGCGGTCTTGTGTGCATCTGATACCATCGATCCCCACGGCCGATCATTATTCATGGCAGTACGGAATGTAAGTCTTAATACTCGACGCACCTTTTCGTTTAATTCTTTATCAGTGTAAATCCCTTCTTTTATTCCTTTCAAGTACGAGTTTGCAAGCCAATAATTATCATAGGCATTGCTAGTACCTTCCGTTAAACCATCTGTCCAACTTCCGAACTCCATATCCAATCCTCCAATTATAGCGGTATGTGTATCATGGACAGCTCCCCAATCCGATATGACCACACCATCCCATTGCCATTCTTCTTTTAAAATCTGATTCATCAGAATTGGATTATAACTAGCATGTTCGCCTCGAAATAAATTATAGCCTCCCATAAAACTCCAGGCTTTTCCCTCTACAGCAGCTGCCTTAAAGCCGGGAAGATAGATTTCATAAAGTGTACGGTCGTCAACTATAGGGTTTGAAGTGTGACGGTTAATTTCATTATTATTTAAAGCAAAATGCTTAACACAGGCTGAGACTCCATTGCTTTGCACTCCCTGAACATATGGTACAACCATGTGACTAATTAGATATGGATCTTCTCCCATATACTCAAAGTTACGTCCACAAAGAGGAGTCCTATAAACATTTATACCTGGGCCAAGCAATACACTTTTGTTGCGGAATCGGGCTTCTTCACCAATGCTTTTCCCATATAATGAAGCCATTCTTGGATTCCACGTAGCTGCTAGACAAGAAAGTGCAGGGAAAGCCATACAAGAATCATTGGTCCAAGCTGCTTGATCCCATTCATCCCACATGACTTCAGGGCGTACGCCCATTGGACCATCAGTGCACCATAGTTCTGGAATACCCAATCTAGGTACACCAGGAGCACTGAATTTGGATTGTGCATGAATAATATTAATTTTTTCCTGCAAAGTCATACGAGAAAGAGCATCTTCTATGCGTTGTTCAATTGGTTGGCTTTTATCCAAATAGATTGGAGTTTGCGGTGAAGCTGACATTCCACAAAATAAAAAGGCGCAAAATGTAATAACTTTCAGTATTTTTCTTTTCATATTTAGTGATTTTAATATTAATAAATGTCTATGTGTTATTTTGAAAGGAAACAAGATATGCTAACCATACCTTAAAGTATAATTCATACATACTATACTGTTTTATAGCAAAATACAACAATAATTACCCCGTTGGCAAAAGCGAGTTAAAGGATAATTAGTTCTGTCAATACCCTTCTGCTTTTTGCAATTACACATACAAAAATTATTAATTCATAAGTTTTCTGATAATGCTACAAAGTAAACAATCTTTCTATGTCTTTTTGCATTATTTCGTTTAATTATAAATCACTTATAATTTAATTTTTATTAACGGTTAACAAACAATTGATTACAAAAAACAATACTTTACCTTGACAATGTTAAACGACTGGTTTTAACGCCTTTAAAAGTCATTTTTACAGGTTTTATATAACCTTCATCATCAAAAAACATCCGTTCAATGCAAACAACACGAGCATTTCCATCTTTTTCATTTAATGGATGTCGATGATACACAATATACCATTCATCATCTTTCAATCCTTTTATCACAGAATGGTGTCCGGCACCAGTAGCAATGCTTTTGTCCTGTTCCAATATTTTACCTATACGTTTAAAAGGTCCGAATGGTGAATCTGCAATGGCATAAGCTACGCAATAGTCAGGACCGGTCCAATCACCTTCTGACCACATAAAATAGTACTTTCCTCTATGTTTTAGCATAAAAGGTCCTTCAACATAATTTTCAGGAGTTACTTCCTTGTAAAAAGAGCCGTCCTCAAAAGGTATAATATGCAGTAAATCATCACCTAATTTCATCATATTGCAATGTCCCCAACCTCCATAGTACATGTAATAACTGCCATCATCATCCTTGAATACAAACTGATCAATAGGCTGTGCTCCATTTATAATCTCATTAATTAATGGTTTACCCAACGCATCCTTGAACGGCCCTTCCGGACTATCAGCAACAGCAACACCTATACCACCAATTTCACCTTCATGTACGTCATTAGCTGAAAAATATAGATAATATTTTTTATTTGCATAAATGATAGAGGGTGCCCATAGAGCCTTTTTTAACCAAGAAACATTTTCTACTGAAAGAATTTTGGAGTGTTTTTTCCAACTCACAAGGTCAGATGAAGAAAAAGCATCTAGAAAAAGTTGCTGCTCGAATGGAGCTGAATAAGTAGGAAAAATCCAGTAACGATTGTCAAATACTACACCTTCAGGATCGGCGTACCATCCATCAAATACAGGATTACCACTTTCTTGAACTTCTTGTGTTTTACTTAGAGAACACGATGAAAAGAATTGCCCACTTAACAATACATAAAACACTAACAACTTGTAATTTATATTTGACATATGTAATATGTTTAAAAGAAATATGGATGCAGTAAATACGACTGCATCCATACATTTAATTATATATTATAATTTATTTTACCTCAATCAATTCCAATACCCAACTGTCATATTCCTTATTCAAATCAAGAGCAAAACCTGCGTTCATTAAAAGGTCGCCAGAGAATACCCGATTATTCAAGTAACAAGGTTTGTCATCTGCAGCCAAATTTAATTCTCTGATTTTGTACTTCTTGTTTTTATCCAAACCAACAAGACGAACATGCGGTAATTGTTGGTTGACATAGTGTTCCATTTTGAAAGCAAAGAACACCGCACGTTCTTTATTCTCAGTAACATACATCATAGACGCTACTCCTCTCTTTTCATACGGAGAAATCAAACGATATTGATCTCCATTTTGAATAACCGGACGAATTCCTTTATAAGTGTCAATGGCTTTTTTTGAGAATTCCTTTTCATCAGCGTTCATATTCTTTGGTTGAATTTCCATACCCAGACGGCCTGTCATAGCGATATCAAAGCGGAATTTCAACGGAACGATGCGACCTGTCTGATGATTAGGTGATGCACTGACATGCTGCGCCATTGCTATAGATGGATAGAAGTAAGAAGTCCCCCATTGGATAAACAGACGTTGCAAAGCATCTGTATTATCACTTACCCAAAACTCATTGAAATAAGGCATTACTCCGTAGCTGGCACGTCCGCCACCACTACCACAAGCTTGCATAACTACATCTGGATATTTAGCACGGATTCTTTCCAATACATTTATTAAGCCACGATGATAGTCAATATAAATATGTGATTGTTTATCTTTTGGCAGATAACTTGAACCATAATTCATAACTTCTCCATTAGCATCCCATTTGATATAAGCAATTTCTGGATTTTTACTCAACAACTCATCCACCACATTGAAAACGAAATCCTGTACTTTTGGATTGCATAAATCCAGTACTACTTGTGTACCGCCACGACCACACATTAATTCTCTATTTGTAGGACGCAGTACCCAATCAGGGTGCTTTTCAATCAATTCACTTTTAGTATTAGTAAATTCTGGTTCAATCCAAATACCAAATTTAATACCATATTTTTTGGCAGTATCTGTAAGACCTTTAATGCCATGAGGTAATTTTTGGGTATCTACGACCCAATCACCCAATGATGAATTGTCTTGCACACGACGATATTTATTTCCAAACCATCCGTCATCCATTACAAATAGCTCACCACCCATTGCTGCGAAATCCTTCATCATCTGATCCATTTCCTGTTCTTTGATGTTAAGGTATACTCCTTCCCAGCTGTTCAACAGAATGTCTCTCGGTTTATCACAGTTATGCACCATGCCCATGCGAGCCCAACGGTGGAAGTTTCGGCTAGCTCCGCCTAATCCTTCACAAGAATAGGTAAGGGCAAGTTTGGGAGTGGTGAATTTTTCACGAGGTTCAAGTTTGTATTCAGAAGCTTCTTCGTTCATTCCGGCAAATACGTGATGCACATGGCTACCATACGTGTCATCAGAATCAATTCTGATTTTCGTACGTCCCCCCCAACATAAAATAGCTCCAATTACACGTCCGCTATTTTCTTGAGGTTTACCATCTAATGAAAACATAACCTCTGAATGTTCACCTAATCCGTTACGTACTCCATCCATATTTTTGATCACTTTCATTCCCGAAGTTAGTGGCTCTGTAGTAATTTGGGTTTCAGCTCCCCAGTGACCAGGTAGAGAAGAAAGCCATACATTACCTCTACGAATCATAAAATGACCTGAGTCGAAGCGCTTAAGTATTACCGCTTTCTTTTCGTTGTGAGAATATTCGGCCCATGTTTCAATAATATCTATAGTTTTGAAAGCACGATAATTCAGAGTTACATAAAAAGAATAAACTCTGTCTTTTAAATGGATAACGGTAAGTTTGGCATTTTCTTCATCAAAAGTTTCCACTTTATCTACGATTAAATCCAATGTCAAGTTGCCATCAGCATGAACTACTTGTAATGCCGAACTTTCATAAGCTGAAGTACCAAATACAGGATAAACCGGACGACTTAATCCGTTCCATGAATCAAAGACCTGATTAATTTGATCCTCATTAATTCTGTCACCAAAGTAAGCAAATTGCAATTGTTGACCTTCTCCCCACGTGTTCAATAGTATGGATGAACGGGGAGTTGAAATTAGCACTTTGTCATTCCATGCTTGAAGCTTTTTAGCAGGGAATAACAAGCACAGCAATAATACATAAACGATTTTCTTCATTTTTTATAATTGTTCAATTAAACAAATTGTTGTAATTTGTACATATATTTTCATTTAAGGATTACAAATGGATCCATAAGCTTTATGAGTTACATTCTGCAATTATAGTCTTCCAAACTCATTATTTTACAGGCTCTCCATCAATAGCTACTATCTGTTTTACAAATAGTTCACTTCCGCTAGACAAGTGAGGTGGACGATAAGACTCCACAATTTTTATTTTCAACAGATGTCCTTTTATTTTTTTTGTTAAGTATTCATCTGAAACCTTTTCCCACTGCACATCATTGATTTTCTGGTACGAACGTTCTGTCAGATATTCCCAATTATTCAAAGCGACAGGAGTGTAATCTTCTTTACCACCAAGTATGAATTCTGCATCATCAGACACATAATATTCAATTTTCTTTATATCCTGATAGTCGGTATTCTGACGTTGAGCCCAACCTAAGCTATGAATAAGAACTGTCTTTTTCATATCTACCACAATCGTATGAGGGAGATCCCGCGAACCCTGAAATTGTTGCGGATTTTGATTATCATCATTAGCAGCTTCATAATTGGCATGCCAGTACGTATAAAGGTTGTTGTCAAATAACATACCAACGCCACCGCCATCTTCACCACCGCCCCAAGGAGCATTTTTTTGGTCACTATTACAAAATACGACACTCCAAGTGCTACGGTCGCAATCTTCCACTATATACTTGGGATTACTCAAACTCAAATAGCAAACTTCATCACTCACAGCAAATCCTGTCAAAGATATGCTTTGAATTTTCAAAGGCAACAGATAATTTCTGTCACTTTCAAGTGGAGTACGGGAAACTGGTATTGTTAAATTAGCTTCGTTAATACCTTTCTTGAAAACTAAATTTGGGAGTTCATAAGCAGTTGATGGCATCGGTAAGTAATCAGTCCCATGCTGTTTATTATATTCATTGACCAAAACTTCTTTATTATCATCGCTCAATAAACAAGTAAAATCCCATTTTGACAGAATGTTTTGAAGAGTTGCCTCTAACTGTACATCCACATTTTTGAATTTCATAGTGGAATGTACTTCCTCTTTTTTAAATGTTATTTGAGGCTGTTTTACATCTACTAACAGAAGAATATCGTTTTTCAGTACGTCAACAGAGTCCTTCTCACTATGAAGTCTGATTGGTAAAACATATTGGACTCCTTCATTCTTCTTCATTTCTTCATAAATCAAATCTGAATGGAAAGTTACATTAACTTCTTTACTCCCTTCCTGTGGTTGAAACTCTAAATCCGTAGTAGATACTGAAAAAGAGTAGGTTTCCTTAGGAATAATACGATAATCTATATTATCCATCAGCCCATAAGTTTTGTTTAGCTCTTCCTGATCGATGATAGACAATTTCGCATGGGCAGGTAAAGACTTGTCAATTCCAGCCTTTGCAACATGAATGCAGTATACCGGAGAAGACTCTACTGTATTCATATTCATTTCCTGTTTCCCATATTCCTTCACATAAAGGATATTATTAGTGGGTACATATTGCTCATCGGTATAATTATCTACAATTCCGTCTTCAGAATCACTGCAAGAAACAGCGGTTATCATCCCTACAAACAATATAAATTTGCATGCTAAATGTTTCATATACTTATAAGTTTATTCATATTAAAATTACCACTGAATAGCCTGGTCTTCATCCGGAATCAGTGTATTGATTGTACGTTGCATTGCCATACTTCCAGTTGCACGATAGCGAATCGGATTCAGAGGGTCGGAAGTATTGTCTGTATAGTAATAATTTAGGTATATCACTGTAACATGTTTTTCCATAAATGGTTCCGTCGGATGATTTTCTATACTTCTACGATAATAACAATTACCATAGGATTTAATATGAGTTGGATTATCCGGATCCATTGCAGTTATCTCAACTGGTCCTGTTACAACACCCTTTTCATCTGATATACCTTCACCAAAGGTAACAAGTACTTTATATTTGTCACGATTTTCATCTTCCTCCCACCAAGTTCCAGCATAGAAAAAGACACTTTTTTCATCTACTACGCGCAACTCACGACTAGATACTGTAGCTGGGTCATTATTATTATCACCCAAATAAATGTTCATCGCATTGGCAGCATATTCACCAGAAAAGTCATTAAAAAGATGTATATGCAATAATGCTTTATTACGCCCTTTCCATAAATTCTGAACATACAAAGGATCACTATCTATGCTTAGTGGAAGTATCCACTTTTCATTCAAGTCAATTCCTTTCAGATTAAAATCTATTTGATAGGTCTCAGTATTCTTTCCACTAGGAATGTGACAAACATTTCCTGTGGGAAACGAATAATATTTTTCCGGAAGTTGATGATACCACAAATCCTGGCGGTTAGAGTATTTCTCAATATTCAAATCATTTATAGTATCATTATCTACACTGATTTTCACATCAATATCGCGGGCATTGTTTTGTGACCCACTGACAATGACTGGAAGTTTAAACTTGCCAGTACCATCAGGTTGGTAACGCATATAAATATCGTGTACACCATTGCTGCCAGGGGTAGCTTTAAAGGAAATCATTTCAGTATACAATTCGTCCTTCCATTCATCATTGCAAGAACTACACAAAACGCATAACCCCAACAGTGAACTTATTATATAGTTTTTCATATTATACATTCTTTAAAACATTATATCATTAATCATAATCTTGCCAACCGGGAGCTTGAGTCATATTTTTATTCCGTTGCAATTCATCATAATTCACAGGCCAGAAATACTGTTTCCGTGAAAAGGCAGTTTGAACTCCACTCACTCTTACAGGAGTATAGAACATTTCTCTATTTGCTTCGTCCACCATTACATTACAACCATAGATTTGCGCACCTTCGTGCTCTGGAGCTATTTTCCAACGGCGTACATCATAGTATCGTTGGCTTTCATTAAAGAATTCCACTTGACGTTCATGCACTACTCGTGTAAAGAACAATTTACGATTGTTATAAATGTCATCAGGAAAATCAGGTACTCCTGCACGCATACGCACAGGTTTCATACCTCTTCGCATTTCATTAATATCACGACGCACGGTATAGGTTGTATTACCATCCCATGATTCAATCTGATAATTATTTCCTTCTTCAATATTGTTCAACGCTTCGGCATACGAAATTAAAATGTCAGCATAGCGGAGTGCCGGTTCCACTTTTGGAAGAGCAGTTCCATTGTTAACATAACAATCACTTGGATGAATATATTTTTTTATGCCGATTCCTGTGGCTAGCCAGCGTTCACTATTGTTGGAGCGTCCGTCTTTTGATCCACGATAATACCATACTTGCTGGTTCTTCACAACTTCCGAACCGTCACCTGTAGCAGAAGTACAGTTCCAACGTGCACCATTGTAACCTACAGATGCGTAGAAACGCGGTTCTCGGTTGGCATATCCCATCCATACTCCGTCTTCCAGATTGTCATAAGGACGGTCTTTTTTATTTTCCGGTCCTGCAAATCCTTTCAGACATTTTTTGCGGTCGAATGCCGTACCATCAGCCATATCATATGCATCACATTGTTTCATTGTCATACTATGGATATTCCATCCTCCTAAAGAGGCAGGCATCTGGTGTCTCACCATGTCCAGCACATCACTGAAATCACCTAAGTCAGGATGAAGCTCAGCTCCGTTGTTTATGACACGGCTAAAAATCATTTCTGGATTATTGAAGAAATTTACTTCACCATTGAAGACTGAACGATATGATTCAAGTGGATCAATATCTTTCCATCCGTCGGGGAAGTTTGCTTTTGAATATACAGGATGATAAGGAGGAACTATCGTCTTCGGATTAGCATAATCACCTTCTACTTGTTCTTCACGAAATTTAGCCGTATAAAGCTTGTACCAGTTTCCTTCTATGACATCTCTTGCCGCTGCAGCAGCTTTTGCCCATTTTTCTTCACTATATTTCTGAGGAATCAGCTTACGTCCGGTTTTATCCACAAAGTCTGCCATTTCTGTATTACCGTTTGCCAGAGGACTGGCACCGTACAGATAAGCTTTAGCACGAACAGCTAGTGCAGCTCCTCTTGTGGGGCGTGCAATGTTTAGGTTATCGCGTCGTTCGGGCAGTTCCTTAGCAGCTTGTTTCATCTCTTCAGCGATGAAATCCACACATTCTTCGTAGGTGTTGCGTGGAATGCTTAATTCATCATAAGACTTTGTATAGTCCACGCCAGAAGCTGGCATCAAAGGAATAGGACCATATCTTTTCAACAAAAGCCAGTAGAAATAAGCGCGAAGGAAACGAGCCTGTCCTTTAATATCAAGAACCTCTTCTTCTGTAAAAGCTGTATTCTGATCTACTTTGTTAATCAGCACGGTAGCCTGATATATGGCAGCATATGACCATTTCCAACTATTTTGGTAATAACCGTCATAACCATTGTCGTATCCATAGCCGATTTCTCCTAACTTGTATGCCTTGTAGCGGTCATAGGTTTCTGTAAAGACCTGATCGTCTGCAAAGTTTTGCGGACAAAACTTCGAATGTCCTACTTCAACATTATCACCCAATAAACGGCTATAACAATAAGACAGCCATTGCATCGTATAATTTCTGTCTGTGAAAATCTTTTGTTCCGATTGCATATCGTTGAAGTTCTTTTCAACATTCAAATAATCAGAACAAGAAGAGAAACCTATTCCCAAAGAGGTAATCGCAATTCCTATTAAAGTATATAATTTTCTATTCATATTTCTCTGATATGTTTTAGGATTATAAATTCAAGGTTAATCCAAGTGTAAAGGTTCTGCTTAACGGATATTTCTCACCTGTAGTACTTCCCATTTCCGGATCCCAAAGATCGAATTTAGAGAAAGTTAATAAGTTTGTACCCATAAAGTAAACACGTATTTTATTCAAATGAATCCGATTGATCCATTTCGTAGGTAAAGTATAACCTACTTCCAGGTTCTTTAAACGTAGGTAAGAGCCATCGCGCATCCAATAGGTAGATGTACGGTAGTTATTGGCATTACCTCCGAAGCTTAGACGTGGATATTTAGCATTCGGGTTTTCATTTTTTCCCAATGACCAATAATTTCCGTCAACATCAGTCATAATATTCCCCCAATATCCTTGGCTGAACGGATAAGCTACAGCACCTTCAATAGAGAACGTTGATTTTCCTGCTCCCTGGAAATGCAGATTGAAGTCAAATCCTTTCCACATAGCCGACAAACCAAAACCATAAATCAAATTCGGCTTGTCTGTAGCACCGATAGGCACAACGTCAGCGTCTGTAATCAATCCGTCACCATTAACATCTTTATATTTGATATCACCTGGTGCTACATCTCCGAAGGTTTGGGTTGGACTGTTCCGGATTTCCTCGTAATCACGGAACAATCCTTCAGCAATCAATCCGCGTAACTGTCCCACACGAAAACCTTTTTGTCTGGTGTAGCCATAGCGACTGTAAACCTCGTCATATTCCTTGATTTCATTCTTGCTATAAGTCATGTTAGCACGGAATGTGAAATCGACTTCACCCAACTTATGATTGTAGGCGATGTTACCATCAAATCCTTCTGATTTAACAGATCCCACATTGGCAAAAGGCTGGTACTCCAACAATCCAATGCTGAAAGGCAGATAGGAACGTTGCATGTAAATTCCTTCACGTTGTTCGTGGAAATAGTCGATTGTACCGTTCAATTTGTCGTTGAATAAAGAGAAATCTAGTCCTAGGTCATGTTTTTCGGAAACTTCCCATGTAATGTTTCTCGATGCGAATTTACTATAAGTCAACCCCGGATAGAATACACCGCTTGAGTTCGCTGTACCTATATCTCCGTAGTGGTATCCATATTTATCTTCAGTCTTATATGTGGACAAATAGGGGAAACGAGTGGCTAGGAAGTCATTACCTACCTTACCGAATGAATAACGTAACTTGAACATGTTCATCCAGGTAAGATTCTTCTTGATAATGGGTTCTTCTGCAATATTCCATGCTACAGAATAAGCAGGGAAGAAACCGAACTGATATCCTTTGGCAAAATTCTCAGAACCGTTATAACCGAAGTTGAAATCGACAAAATAACGATATTTCCATCCATAAGTAAAACGTCCGGCTAAGCCCTGATGACGACGATCAATGGCCTGAATTGCATTTTTCTCAAAATTCTCAGAAGTATTTACAATCTTTTCCTGTGTGTATTTCAATACTCCACCTACCAAATGATCGCCAAATGTTCTGTTATAGTGCAGTTCAGCTTCCAGGTATTCTTTACGTTCACCTGTTGAAATCGGATGGATGGACATTAAATGTTCGTTTTCTACTTTTGTGAATTCCAATTCTCCAAAACTATTGCGTTTGTTTTGAGCTTTCCACATGTCAGGCCATTTGAGATGAGCTTTACTATTGTGAGTATTTGTATCATATCCAAACCGGCCGTAGAATTTCAATCCGGGAGTGACAAATTTCAAATCCTGTTCTAAATTGATGTTCGTCTGAATCTTATTGTTCCAATTTTCTGTATAACCCATCTGAGTGACCAATAGCCATGGACTCACTTGATTGTTACTACCTTGTGCAGCCCATTTTCCGTCTTTATATTTCACAGGTGTTGCAATGGGATTATATGAAAGGACTGAAGCCCAAATCTGTTCAGGAGTACCTCCAGGCTGATTCTGCTTATCTAGTGAACCGCCTATACCCACTTTCAGCAAAGTTGTCTTTGTCAGATTCAAGTCTACATTCATACGATAGTTCCAACGACGATAGTTTGCGTTGGTATCATAGTCTTTGAGACCTTCATCGGTTTTATACATACCTCCTTCGTCTACATAGCTGGCGGAAACAAAATAGCGTGCTGTGGTTCCACCACCACTTAAATCAACAGTAGCCCGATAGATAGGAGCACCTTTTTTAAGGATAAGATCCATCCAATCAACATTGGGAAATAATTCAGGGTCTAGTCCGTTGGCAAACAGCTCAATATCTCCATCTGAATATGGAGCTGGTTTACTACGTGTAGTAAATGCCTCATTCACCATTTGTACGTATCTGACACCATCTACAAATTTCGGTGTTTTCGTGCGTGCGCTGTATGAAGTTTCTATCTTGGCATTTACTCTTGTCTTACCTTCGCGTCCGCGTTTGGTGGTAATCAATACTACACCGTTAGCACCACGAGAACCGTAAATGGCAGTGGCAGAAGCATCTTTCAATACGGAAAACGATTCAATATCTTCCACATTGAGTTCGTTCATACTACGTTCAAATCCGTCCACAAGGACCAGTGCACCGGAACCTGCACCAAAAGTTGAAATACCTCGAATCCAAAACTCTGAAATGTTTTCACCCGGTTGTCCGGAAGTCTGACGTGCCATAATTCCTGGTATATTACCGGCCAATGCATTGGTAATACTGGCACTTGGCGTTCTCAGTTGAGCAACATCTACCGTAGTCACCGCACCTGTGACTGTAATTTTCTTCTGAACACCTGTACCGGTGATGGTTACTTCATCCAATGAGGTGGTTTCGTTTTCTTTCATCACCACATTGATTAATTTTCTTCCTTTTACCTGAATTTCCTCGTTTTTAAATCCAATATAAGAATAAATTAAAGTAGAAAATTCAGGGACTTTTATTTTATAATGTCCTTCCATATCAGTCATCACACCGAATCCCGGCATGTTTTTCACTACGATATTTGCACCGATAAGAGGTTCTTTATTAGCATCAGTTACAATACCTGTAACTTCTATTTGTTGTTCTTGAGCATAAGAGACGTTGATAATCCCCAATACTAAAAACAATAAGACGACTACTTTTTTCATTTTTAATAGTATATTAAATAGTATTATTCGGTTCTTAGATAGCGGATACAATGGTTACCGTTATCTACCAGATAAAAGGTTTCTTCATCTGCATCGTAAGTACAGGCTCTCGGCCAGTTGAAACGTGCTTCATGTAGAGGATCCCCGTCAATATAGCCTGTATACTTACCATCTGCTGTATAATTGCTACGTCCGGCGATAATGGAGCAAATGCGGTCTGGGGTAATTCTCCACATACAGTGTCCCACCTGGTCTACAAAACAGAAATCGTACATATCTCCGTCCGGTCTGTTTACGTACCCAGCATTCTTGGCAAAATCACCTCCCCACGGGCGGCCAAAGCGAGCTTGAGCACCCGGTCCCTCTTGAAGATTATTCTCGTTGTTCAGACTGTAATAATCCCCGGCATAGAGCTGCAAGCCGTTTAACATTCGCGTTTCGGCATTATAGTCACATTTGTAAATAGTCCCTGTGTTGCGGCTGAAAATCAAGACATATCTACCTTCCGGATGTGCTTTTATCTTAATCTGCTGTTCTTTGTCAATGGACACTTGGTTCATAGAACACATCACCTGATTTCTTCTGTCCATATAGGGAGGTGCCTGTGCATTTCGGTCCATTTTTATAACGGAACCGTTTGACCAAACCGTATAAAAGACCGTTCCGTCAGGCATATATGCTACTGAATAAGCACTCGGACCATAACAATATGGACGCAACTTGCTGAAGTTTTCAGAACGAAGAGCATACCAGATGTTTGGTTTCTCCACATTACCGAATGTATGATTCCAGTTATCGTCAGGAATCAAAATGGTATCAGCGTCAGCTGAAAGTTCAAAAGTTTGCATAAAAGGTGAACGGCTTCCTGAGTAAAGCGTGGTGATTGTTCTCTTGGTAAGATTTACAGCACGAAGCCCTTCGCTTCCACCCTCATAATTTGAGGTAAAAATAACTTTATCTCCATTTTCAGATTTTGGATCGAACATCATCCAATCTGAATAAGGTAGTCCAGCTCCATCGTCAAAGGAACCATCTTGAAATGGAGCTGCTCCTGTACTCGGATCTACATTTCTTAACAAAGTACCCACGACTTTTCTTGACTGATAATTAACTCTTTCTTCAAAAGTATAATCAGTTACCACATTTTCGTCTTTGTCCTTGATTACCACATTTACAATACCGGAATAAGCACGAGAAGGCAGCATACAATGAATTTTATTACCATTAGAAGCAATCACAGGGGCTTTCTTTCCACCAATAGTAACATGGATTTTGGATTCATCCGTACCAAAATTAGACCCCATGATATACATTCGGGTACGTACTCCTCCTTCTTTCGGAGTAAAATCTGTAAACTCAATTGGCCTTGACGGATCGCATGGCCTCAAATCCCATATAGTAGGGTCTTTGAAGTCCTCTTTACATCCAAACATTGACATTGTACACAATGTCAGCGCAGCAATAAAGCATCTATTCATAGACTAATATTAAAAAGGTTAATTAATATATTTATTTTACAGTAATGCTATTTGTGAAAGTTTTATTTCTCTAATTGTTTTTATTCTTAAACAGAAATGCACTTTCTATTGATACAAAGAGGAACACATATAATAATGTATAAAGCAATTTTAAGGTTAATTCTTTCAATTAGAGCTTTTCAAAAGCCCCATACAGTGTTAATTCCTGTCAAATAATACTTTTTTGTAATGGATTCATGTATAAATCTTCACACCTATCAAAGATTTGGCAGTCATAGTATTCCACGTATAACACTTTAAAGACTGTTCACAACATAATTACCACATTACTTTAACATATTTTTCAATATTTATTTTCGCAGTCATTTTTTTGTTATATATTTACCGGGTAATCATAAATGTATGAGATATAAAACATAGAATGGAAAATGAACAAATTAATAAGATAAAGTTTGTATCAGAAGATTCTTTTTATATAGAAGAACTTAAAAAAGGAAATATAAAAGCCTTTGAATTTGTTTTTAATAAGTATTATAAAGATCTTGTCTATTTTTGTAGAGTTTTTTTTAACAATCAAGAAGACTGCGAAGATTTGGTACAAGATATCTTTGTGCGCTTATGGGAAAATCGTGAACATTTCGAAATTAGGGGTTCTTTAAAATCTTACCTTATGACGGCAGTGAAAAACAATAGTTTAGAAGAGCTTAAGCATGAGAATGTCATTAGAAATTATCAAGATTATGCAATTGCTCATAATAACTCATTCGACTATGACGTGGATAATTACATTCTATATTCAGAATTGAATCAACAACTTCAAAAGGAATTGGATAAACTTCCTAAAGAAATGAGAGAAGTTTTTGAAATGCACCGATTCAAGAATAAAAAATATCACGAAATTGCCAATGAATTAAATGTATCAGTGCGAACTATAGAAAATCGAATTAGCAAAGTGCTAGAGGTTTTGAGAAAAAAGATGGAAGGCTTTTATGACTTTATTTTATGTTTTTTTATATAAATAAAATGAGGGTATTTTCTTTTGCAACAGTCTTATAATTTGTAACAAGATTAATATATGAGAGAAGAGAATCGATATAGAATAGCAGAACTTATTCTGAAATTTTTGGAAACAAAGGCATCGCTAGAAGAAATAGTTGAACTTCAAGAATGGATTAGTCTTTCAGAAGAAAACAGAAATAATTTTCAGAAACTGAGAAACATTTGGGAAATGACAAATCCTTCTGCTAGTCAAATGAACATCAACATTGAATCGGCGCTACTCAAAACAAAAATCAGAGCAGGAATCGAACCGCGAAAAAAGATTGTTTCCACATCTCAAAAAGTAGTATTCTATTTTCAACGAATAGCCGCTATTTTATTTCTACCTACTCTGATAGCCTTGTCCATCATAATGATGAACGACAAAGATGAGCAATTAGCCTATTATAAAGCGAGTACACCTTACGGATCTATTTCAGAAATTATTTTGCCGGATAGTTCGAAAGTGTGGTTAGATGTTGGTAGTACATTGGAATATCCTTCGCGATTTATAAACAATACACGAAGGGTATACATGTGTGGTGAAGCATACTTTGAAGTACATGCAGACAAAAAACACCCTTTTATTATTCAAGCTGATGAATTGGAGATTACGGCCACTGGTACAGCCTTTAATGTTTCTAGTTTTGCACAGAGTCTGGAACAAAAAGTCACATTAATATCTGGAAAAGTATCCGTTTCACAAGGAAATAAAATAAAATATCTACTGCCTGGGCAACAACTGACCTATCAGCGAAATACCAAACGAATGACAATAGCTTCCATAGATACATTCAAATATACAGCTTGGAAAGATGGTATCATCGCGTTTAGGGATGATTCTCTAGAAACAATTTTCCATCGGCTAGAGCAAATCTATCGGGTCCGTTTTATTGTAAATGACCTTGATATAAAGAAATATACATATAGAGCAACATTTAAAGGAGAGACTTTGGATGAAATAATCAATTGCATGGAAGAAGGGACGCCCGTAAAATTCAGGAAAAGAGACGACAACCATAAGGAGGGAGATACACTTATTATAGAAGTAAATAAAGACTAGTATTTTAATACAACGAAGTTCATAAAACAAAAGGAGGCTGTAAATTAAACTGTGTCAGCAAAGAGTAAAATAAAATATTAACTTTGCTAACACAGTTTAATTTACAGCCTCCACATTTTCATTTGACCAATTATACCTTACAAAGGATATTCCTCAAAAGCATACAAAATGGTAGACAGATAACGTTCTCCAGTATCAGGCAATAACGCAACGATCATCTTTCCCACATTTTCCGGCCGCTTCGCCAGTTCCGTAGCGGCATATACAGCTGCTCCTGAAGATATACCTACCAATAAACCTTCCTGTTTGGCTAATTCACGACTCGTACGAATGGCATCGTCATTCTGCACCTGAATAATTTCATCTACGACAGAAGCTTTGTACGTTTTAGGAATAAATCCTGCACCGATTCCCTGAATCTTATGAGGACCAGGTTTTCCTCCCGACAGTACAGGAGAATCAGATGGTTCCACTGCCACTATCTTTATACTCGGATCACGCATCTTCAATGCCTCACCTACACCGCTAACTGTCCCGCCAGTACCTACACCGGCTACAAAGATATCGACTTTCCCCTCGGTATCTCTCCATATTTCCAGACCGGTAGTTCGTAAATGCATGGCGGGGTTAGCAGGATTCTCAAATTGTTGTAAGATGGCAGCTCCCGGAGTTATACCTTTTAAATCTTCCGCTTTGGCAATTGCCCCTTTCATACCATCCGTACCAGGAGTCAGCACTAATTCTGCTCCTAAGGCTTTCAGAAGATTACGTCGCTCAATACTCATTGTATCAGGCATCGTCAAAATAAGTTTATAGCCTTTCGCTGCTGAAACAAAAGCCAATCCCACACCGGTATTGCCGCTAGTCGGTTCAATGATCGTTGCTCCGGGTTGTAAGACACCTTTCGTTTCAGCATCCTCAATCATAGCCAATGCGATACGGTCCTTAACACTTCCCGCAGGATTAAAAGATTCAATCTTTACAATCAGACGGGCTTTCAAATCATTGTTTTTATTATAGTTACTAAGTTCCAATAACGGAGTATTACCTACTAGATCCGTCAATTTCTTTGCAATCTTTTCCATATATATATGTTTTTAAATTTTCTTGTTTTAAGATATGACAAAGATAGTGCAGATTCTGTTCAGGGGAAATACCATAGATGTGGTAATTTCATACCACATCTGTCTGACTTTCGATCTAGATACTACAATAGGAAGTCAGCCCTCATAGGACTAAATGTATCAATCAGTACACCTGCTTCCAGACAAACGCATCCATGAGGCTGGTCAGGTTCTACATAATAACCGTCGCCCGTAGAGAGAATTTCTTTCCGGTCACCAATGGTCAGTTCAAACTTGCCGCTTGCGACATAAGTAGCCTGGCTATGATAATGTTGATGTACAGCCCCAACGGCACCTTACTCAAACTCCACCTTCACCATCATCAATTGCCCGTCATATCCCATCATCTGACGGCGGATTCCCGGAGCTGGTTTCTCCCAATCCAATTCTTTCTCAAACTGAAAAGTATCACTACGTGTTTTCATCTTCCAATCTCTTATTATTTATAACTATATTATTTAAACCTCTTCACATAATCTACAATCAGATAGCAAGCCGGACCGAGCACCTGACCATGATCGAATCCTTGCATCTCATACAACGTCACTTTCTTATTACCTATACTTTTCAGGACAGCTTCCAACAGCGCATTTTCTTCATATCTTGCCGCCATCTCCAGATGCTTGTCCCCCGTTATCAGTACAAGAGGGGCTGTTTCCTTGCGGGCCTTATTTACCGGAGCATATTCATCAACCACCGGAATACCGTTAGGCAAACCACGTTCCTTACGAATAGTGAAATGTGTCACCGTCTGACCACTAACCGGAAGATAAGCAGCCACACTATCAGCATCTACTCCGTATGTTGCCATATATTTTTTATCCATCGCCAGAATCAATGAAAGATAACCTCCCGCAGAATGGCCGGAAACAAAAATGCGATCCTTACGTCCACCGTACTTCTCGATGTTCTTGAAAACCCATGCTACAGCTTCAGCTGCATCCTCAATATAAGCAGGATTCTTCGCCTTCGGACTTAAACGATAGTTTACCGCCACCACTGCAAACCCTTGTTCTGTCAATTCTTTGGGAATAAATTTACTTCCACCTTCCATACCCCCACCGTGGAACCATACGATAGTCGAAAAATCCCTCTTATTTTCGGGATAATAAATATCAAGTTTACAACGTTCCAGACGATAAGCGTCCATTTCAGAGTCAGGGACATAAGATATATCTTTATCGGTACAATAAGAGTTCTGTGCTTGAACTATGCATGCAGAAAACAAAAAGAGAAGAAAGCAAATCTTTTTCATAATTTTATTCATTTTCAATGATTCAGTATTACATTAACTATCAACCTAAACAGTTCATTCTTTTTTCAGACAGGAACAAAGATAAGACCTTATTCCAAGAACATAAGCAAAAAAGACTAAGAAAAGAACTCTTACTATTGATTGGGTAAAGTTCCAACTTGGACAAACGCTATTCAATTTACCACTTCAAAATAATAAAAGATCACTTATTGATATTGCTTTTAACAATAACTTTGGCATTAATAATATCCCGCTTATCAATGTACAATTCAGGTTTCTCACCTGCGCTTTCCACCAAAGCTTCAATGGTGATACATTCATCCGGCAACCATTGTTTAAAATATAGGGTGTTATCTTTCAACTCGGCTATACTATTGTCTGTAGCGGATATTTGAATAATCTGTTTTATATTTCTCGTATACAAAGGAAGTCCATGCCCTTTAGTCACCAAAGATGACTGGATTCCCTCACCCACAATATTCTGATTTCCTGTATTTTTTAGCATATAGCATATTCTCCAAAGATTTTCAATGGGCGTCATATCTTCATACTTCACAAAAACTGCAAGGCCCGGAACATTCGGTCTTTGTGTCAATAACGTATTTTCCATACAGTAAATTGTCACTCTGGTTTTTCTTCTTGACATGTGTGCCAAAAAAACAGTAAATAGTGCGCTGATAATAGCACAGATTATAGAATTTATAGTTCCCATGGTATATCTATTTTCTATTTGTTAGCCTGATTAACTGCTGTGTACAATACTCTAACTGTTCATTGACAAACTCCAGTCTCTTCTCTAATTTTTCAATTCTTTGCAAAGTTGCTTCTACATCAACTTCCACTCTTTCAATCTTCTCCTCCACATATTTGACAGTCTGCCAATCATACTTATTGTTTCGAACCTCCTCCTGTGTAGCAATATAAGCCGGGCAACTATTTTCCTGCCAAACCTGTTCACCACTAAGAAACCCCTTATAAGTGTTTAAAAGCTGTTCGACCATTGTATCCGAAAGTTTATAAATACCTTTATTCGAAATATATCCTTTACGCGCATCCATAAACAAAGTCTGCGTCGTCTTCCTGTCTTTTCTGAAAACAAGAATAGCCGTAGAAATAGCCGCACCATAAAACAGATTTTGCGGTAACTCAATAACCGCTTCAAGCAAATTATGCTCAATAATCTGATGCCGTATCTTACTTTCACTAGTACGAAACAAAACCCCCGCCGGAACCACGACAACAGCCCGCCCATTAGGTTTCAAACTTGCCAGAATGTGACTAATATATGCCCATGTAGCCTGACTTCTAGGCGGAATACCATATTGAAAGCGTCCATAACGATCAAACTCTGCTTCCTCTGTTGCCCACTTATCTGCAAATGGTGGTATAGAAGCAACAATATCAAACCGCTTTAACCCGCCGTCATCCGTCAGTTTAGGATTACTAAGGCTATCTCCCCAAAAAAAAGTGGAATCTTTGAATCCATTCAACATCAGATTCATTTTTGTCAATGCATATTGATTCCAGTTTGCCTCTTGCCCGAAAATATTAGCTCCTCTGATTCCAACCCTTTTACCAACTTCAACTAGCAGAGTACCACTGCCGGATACCGGATCGCACAAACTATTATTATCTTTATTATCGCCTATCAATTCCGCCACCAAACCAATAACCTCTTTAGGAGTAAGGACATTATTTATCTTCTTACCCGCCTCTTCGGCAAAAATGTACAATAACAGATTATATAAGGCACCGATATCTATTAACTTGCCAGCATCATCTGTTAATGTCAGTTTCTGAAAAAAATGAAGAAGTTCACGCAATTTACTCAATCTCTCATCCGTATCTCCCAATATATTACTTTCGAAGTTGATAGCTCTATTAATTTCATAACCTTCAATTACACGGCTGTTCGCTTGCTCTAATTCATAAAGAGCAACATTTATCAACTTGCCAAGCTCCGGCGAGCCAAGTTCTTTGTAAAGATAGTCAAAAGAGCTACGTTCAGACACTAACAACCGAAGGAAAGGTTTATTCTCATCTGACTGAAAAGAGTCATTTGATTTGTAGTACTCACTTGCAGATTTCAGAAATAGCAAAGCCAGTACATAATCCTTATACTGGTTGACAGAAAGCGTTCCACCTAAGATTTGTTTCGCCTTACCCGCTATATAATATGCAATTTCTATCATAACATATTTCATTTTAAAGAATCCATCAACAACTGTTCCTGCAAACTCCGTTTTAGTTCATTGATTTCACTGTAAATACTTTCCCCCTCTCTTCTCAATTGATCTATCTGTACAATAAGCTGTTGTGTCTGCATAGAAGGTATGCCGATCTGAAGATCACTTAGTACCGATTGAGGAATTACCTGAATTCCTGTACCTACCGATGATTTTTTTAATTTATTAAGAACAGATGGGGTATTGAGAAAACAGCAAAGAAATTCTGGTAGTATATCTTTTGATATAATACGTATAATAATGAATGACGAAGAAGCTACCATTTTTTCCACTACCCCATCATACAAAAAACAATAATTAGAGGCTCCTTTAGCCGCAAACAATAAATCATTTTTCCGTAACCTGTATTGGTCACCAATCCCCCTATCCACCACTGTAGTGATCCGACTGTAATCAGGTTTACTCCCCGGATTAATATCCTTAACCTGCAAATACTTTATATCACCTGCCGGATCGCTTTTCATATATATGCCAGATTGCATCATGGCAATATCACTTATTCTCTTTATATCCTTTGATGTTATATCCATACAATACAGTCCCTACTTAAATAAGCTATTCTAAAAAAGTTAAAGAATAAAATTCAGTTATCAATTCAATTACACTGCAAATATATCACTCTTTTTGATATATCAATGCAATATAAGGAAAATAAAAACACAAAAAATGAAAATTACTTTTATAACCTCTTCTTATTAGAAGCAATATCAAGTAGAATCCCTACTAAATAAGAATAAGTAAATATCAACTGAAAAGATATAGTTACATCTTATCCGTTAATACCTGATAAGTCTGATTATTCCAGGAGGTAGTAACAGTAACTTTCTTATTATCTACCCATCCCCACAGCTTAACACTACTATTTTGCTAGAGTATCATGTGATCTCCCATCATAGCAGGTTATTTAACCTTTCCCTGTATAAAAGATGAAAAACAGAAGCATAAAATCAAAATACTTAGAAGCTTTTTCATATTGTTCATATAAAGTTTAGCCCAGGTCTACACTAAAATTGTAATCCTGGGCCAAGATTCGTTCATATCCGTTAATTCATTACCAAACTCATATCGTCAAGGAACGGCTGTTGATGTCCATTTCTTCTCCAAACAATATATAACGTGAGTTCGAAATAAAATCAAAAAATAGCAAGTTGTCCGTCATTGACAAACTTTACGTCAATGGCGGGCTTCTTTTCAAAAAAGCAGTATGCCGCGATAGCCGACAAGGAGTTGGCTATAAAGTTATTGAATGAACGATGTCTGGAGTGTTCTATCTGCGCAATGTTCTTCAATTCGTCATTGACTGTTTCGAGCAGGGCTCTTTTTCTGAGCAAAATCTTGTCAGCAATACTCATCAGTGAATTCTTCATATTGTTTTTAACTTTAGTGACAAGCTGTATGCCATTAAGAAAAAGGTTCTCAAACAGAGCCTGACCAATATATCCTTTGTCTCGCATAGTTTTCCTTTGATGTTCTCCAGAAACTCACCTTGCTTCAACGGTTCCCGGTCATCCACGTTTCCAGGCGTGAACATGAAATTGAGAATTTCACCCTTGTCATTGATTATCAGATGCAACTTGAATCCGAAGGACCATCCCATTGAACATTTTCCACGCTCGGCAAGTCCCTCAAATGTCTTATGAATAAGGATCCTTTGGTTACGACAAACACGTAAGGGAGTGGAGTCCTCGCTTGTGGAGATTGACATCTGTCCAAGTGTTCTTAACAGGTGCAGGTCTTTGGATGGGTTGTAGGCATGGAACAAATTCAATGCTGCTGCAACTTCTTCTACAGTGACTGCTTCTTCTGCAAACTCACCCATGTTTAATGATTCTCTACGCTGTGCCATTTTGTAATAGTAGGCAGTGTCAAAATATATCTTGGCTTCCTTTCTGTTGTGGAACTTCTTTCCTGTTGGTAGATGAATTATCATGTCAGTTTAAATATTAGTAAATTAATAAGATAGTTTCTGCAATGAAATATAATAGGTAGTAACCTTTCCATTCTTTTTTCTCCTTGTCTTTAGATAGTTATTAAGATTAGCCCACAATCCAATGTGAACCTTATTATCTTTCACTCCCTGTTTAAGAGCCTTTGTTCTTATCTGTTCATAAGTAAATTCTTTCATTTTAGATATTCTGAATAGTTTGTAGTCTGCTTATCTGTGTGGTGAGATTATCTGTTTGTGGTACTTATTTTGGGGTCAACAATAGGTCAACAACGAAGCAAAACAGCCTGTTTCTTGTCAGTATTTCGAAAATCCAAAGAGAAGAAGTCCTAATAAAAAAGCCCCATAAACACTTGTTTATGAGGCAATTCTTCGTGGACCAGCCTGGGCTTGAACCAGGGACCTCCAGATTATGAGTCTGTTGCTCTAACCAACTGAGCTACAAGTCCGATGCATCCTTGCTTGGATAGCGGGGGCAAAAGTAGCATTTTCTATTGAAATATGCAAGACTTTTGGATAAAATTCCTTATAACCTTTGTCCTTAGAACTTATAAGTTCGTTTTGGATTCTTGGGAAACCAGCCTTTTTTCACTCGTTCTTCCTGCTCGAATATCTCCTTGATGGTCCAGAACGAGGAAAATGCAAAGACGCCCAAAAGGGAGGCTATCATGATGTTCTCCGTATAAAGGGAGGCAATGATGCCGCCGATGCCGAGTAAAAGGAAAATCCACCAGCACTTGGTGCCCCAATAATATTCGGCTTTCACAACTATGGGGTGAAACAAGCCGATGATGAGGAATGTGCAGATACCTATGACAAGGCCCGACAGATGATATTCGTTCAAGAAATCCATTGTTGTTCGTTATTTCTCGGGGCAAATAGGAATCTCCTTCTTGATGCTCTGTTCCAGGGAAATCAAGGTCTCGGTAGCGGTTACGCCAGGAATCTCCTGCATCTTGTTGTTCAGCAAATCCATCAGATGCTCGTTGTCGCGGGCATATACCTTGGTCAGCATGGTGTACGGACCAGTGGTGAAGTGGCATTCTACGATTTCGGGAATCTTGCCCAGCTCAGCAACTACCGTCTTATACATGGAGCCCTTTTCCAGCTTGATTCCTACGTAAGTGCAGGTTCTGTATCCAAGGGACTTGGGATTTACATGATAGCCTGAGCCAACAATAACGCCAAGGTCAATCAGGCGCTGTACACGTTGATGGATGGCAGCACGTGACACGCCACATTCAGCAGCTACGTCCTTGAAAGGGATACGGGCATTTTGGGAAATGATTTCCAGAATCTGCCGGTCAAGATTGTCTATTTTTTCCATAATAGTAAATAAGTAAAGTTCTTGTTGTTATCAAATAGTAAGCAAATATAGGACTTTATTTTAATTTATCTATAAAAAGGGACGGAAAAATGAATAAAAGTGAGGGGTAACGATAAGGCGCGGATTACGCGGATTTCACGGATTTAGTTTACCAAATCCGCGTATTCCGCGTAATCCGCGCCTAAAAGAAGTATCAAGAGGGTTTTGCCCCTCCCTTCGGATTGTTACATTACTTTTCGATACCCAGCAGTTCCACTTCGAATATCAAAGTAGAGAACGGCTTGATTTGGCTACCGGTTTCTCTTGAACCGTATGCCAGGTCGTAGGGGATATAGAGTTCCCACTTAGAGCCGACGGGCATCATGGTGAGGGCCTCTGTCCAGCCTTTGATTACCTGGTTGGCACGGAAAGTAGCAGGTTCGTTGCGCTTGTAAGAGCTATCGAATTCTGTTCCGTCAATCAGCGTACCTTTGTAGTTTACTTTCACCTTGCTGCTGTCGGCAGGAACGGCACCGTTACCCTTGGTGATGATTTTGTATTGCAGACCGCTCGGGGTAGTTACTACACCTTCTTTAGCCTTGTTCTCAGCCAGGAACTTTTCACCGGCAGCTTTGTTGTCAGCATACTTTTCTGCGGTTGCTTTTTCTTTGATGGCATCCATCTGAGTACGCATGTACTCTTGAGCTTTCATCATATCCATAGCACCACCCTTGCCGATGACACCTGCTACGAAACCTGCCAGCAGATTTTCGCGGCTGATGCTCTGTGTAGAGTCGTTGCCGAAGATTTGTTGGTTGAAGCCTTCCACCCATTGCTTGCTGACCATCTGGCCTACTTGCAGACCGGCCATGTAAGCCACGTCTTTCTTATCGATTTTGGCTGCGCCTTCGTTGAAACCTTTCAGGAATTCTGACATCTGGGTTGAGTCAATTCCTTGCTGTGCAAGATACTGGTCCAAACCTTCTGTACGTGCCATACCGATGGCGTAAGACAATGAATCGATGTCCGTCTTCAAATCAGCTTTCGGACTTTGAGCAGTACAAGATGCCATACCGGCAGCTACTGCAAGAGCCATGAGAAATGTTACTTTTTTCATTTTGCTTTTACTTGTTGTTTATTTAGATAAAATTTTCTGTAATTCGACTTCGAATACGAGCGTGCTGTGGGGAGGAATCATCTCGCCGGCACCCTGCGCTCCGTATGCCAGGTCGCTGGGGATGTAGAGTTTCCACTTGGCACCTTCGGGCATAAGCTGCAGGGCTTCCACCCAACCGGGTATCACTTGGTTTACACCGAACGTGGCAGGCTGGCCGCGTTTGATGGAGCTGTCGAACAGCGTTCCGTCAATCAGTGTGCCTTCGTAGTGGCATTGCACCTGGTCGGTGGCTTTGGCATAGCGGCCCACGTTTCCTTCCGTGATAACTTCGTATTGAAGTCCGCTGGGCAGCGTAACAACTCCCTCGCGTTTTTTGTTCTCTTCCAGGAACTTTTTGCCGGCTTCTATGTTTGCTGCGTTCATCTTCTCCTCCAGTTCGGCGAAGTACTTGTTGACGATGTCACGGGCTTCTGTGTGGCTGATTGCCGTCTGGTTGCCCTCCAAAACGTCTTTGATTGCTTGTGCAAAGTCATCTACTGCAATGCCTTTGGCACCCATGCTTAAAAGATTCTGACCTATTCCAAGGCCGATAGCATAACTGAATTTGTCCATAAGATTCTTTTGTTGACGACCGGATTGGTTTCTTTTCCAGTCTATTGCAAATTTATGAGTGGCAAAAGTACGTCTTTTATTTGAATGATAAGGCTTTTAAGTATTTAATTTTTCTTATTTATATCACAACTTGAACATTCTTCTTATATTTGTCTTACTTTAATAAAGGAAAGGAGCAGAAAATGAAGAACTTGGTCATATTGTCGGGTGCCGGTATGAGCGCCGAGAGCGGCATCAGCACATTCCGTGATGCGGGCGGATTATGGGACAAATATCCGGTGGAGCAGGTGGCGACTCCCGAGGGGTATGCACGTAATCCGGAACTGGTCATTAATTTCTATAACGAACGTCGCAAGCAGTTGCTCGATGTGGTGCCGAATGCCGGGCATCTGGGCGTTGCCGACCTGGAGAGGGATTTCAATGTAACGGTCGTCACCCAGAACGTAGATAATCTGCACGAGCGTGCCGGCAGTACGCACGTGATACACTTGCATGGGGAACTGACGAAGGTTTGTTCCAGCCGCGACCCTTATAATCCGCATTTCGTCAAGGAACTGGCGCCGGAGGAATATGAAGTAAAGTTGGGCGACAAGGCGGGCGACGGTACGCAGCTCCGCCCGTTCATCGTGTGGTTTGGCGAGTCGGTGCCGGAGATTGAGACTGCCATCCGGTATGTGGAGCAGGCGGACATCTTCGTCATCATCGGCACCAGCCTGAACGTTTATCCCGCTGCGGGACTGCTGAACTACGTGCCCCGTGCCGCCGAAGTGTATCTGATAGACCCCAAGCCGGTGGACACGCACGTCATGCGTCCGATACATGTCATTCAAAAGGGAGCTTCGGAAGGGGTAAAAGAGTTGAAGGCGCTGCTTACAGTTACCCAGCCTCCTTTGCCTTAGGACTTAATCTCCTACGTCTTAGGACTTAGCCCCTCACGGTATAGGACTTAATATGCAGAACATCCGGATGTCTTTCTCCAAAACACCCGGATGTTTTACCCCAAAACATGGGGATGTTTTGCTCCATTACATCCGGATGTTTTAGGTGAAAACATGGGGATGTTTTGGGTACTCACTCCTATACTGTAGAGAGCTGGGTATAGGGGAGATTCCCGCAAGGTATAGGTCTTGCGGGAACAAAGTATATTTGTCCTCGAAATTTGTGCTATTTCTTTATCACGGCCCGTAATACGAACCAGGCATGATGGGCTACGGTACTCATCAGTCCGTAATGCCGCGCCATGATGCGGAAGCGTTCGCGCAGGGATGCTTGCCGGTTCTGGGTGGTCATTCCCTCTTCCAGATAGTCGATGAGGGTGAGATGGGTATTGTGCAAGGTCCGTGCCTTCTTCATCACCCGGATGCACCAGTCGAAGTCGGCGGAGAAGCGGTATTGCAGGTCGTAGGGTTCTACAAGGGAAGCTTTGGCAAAGAAGGCCTGATGGCAGACCAGCATGCCCTGCTTGAAGCTTCGCCAGGTAAGCACTTCCGGGGCGGCGAGGCGGCGCATGCGGATGAAGTGACCTTCCTTGTCCACCAGTTCCGTTTCGCCGTACAGCACGTCGGGTAGTTCGTTGCCGGAGATGGAACGCACCATCTGCTGCAAGGTGTCGTCCTCGTGGAAGCTGTCGCCAGCATTGAGGAAGCAGAGGTAATCGCCGGTGGCAAGGCGGATGCCTTTGTTCATGGCGTCGTACAGTCCCTTGTCCGGTTCGCTCACGATGCGGGTGATGCGGTCGCGGTAACGGTCGATAATGGAGAGCGTGCTGTCTTTGGACGCACCGTCCACAATGATGTATTCTACGTGGTGGTAGGTTTGCGAGATAACGCTTTGAATCGTGTCCTCCAGTACCGCTTCGGCATTGTAGGTCACGGTGATGATGCTGAATTTCGGGGTGGGGTGGTTATGCATTTCTTCCGGTTACTTTGTTGTAAAGGTCAATGTATTTCTTGGCGACGACGTTCTCCGAATAGTGGGAGATGGCTTTCCGGCAGGCTTGTTCCGAGAGGCTGGGGTAGTCGGGTTCGGTCAGCGTCCAGTAGATGCCGTTGGCAAAGTCTTCCGAGGATTTGTATTGTGCCACGTAGCCGTTGTGCAGATGGTCTATCATCTCAGGGATGCCGCCCACGTTGAATCCGACGCAGGGAATGCCGCATGCCATGGCTTCCATGATGGTGTTCGGCAGGTTCTCTTCCAGCGAGGGGGTCACGAAGATGTCCACGGCATTGTAGATGTTCACCAGTTGGTGTTCGTTGCTGACGAAGTTCAGCGGGTAGACTTTGAATGGAAGCAGGTTTTCCAGTTGTTGCGATTGGTTGCCGAAGACGACGACACCCAACTGTTCCCGGAGTTCGGGATGCTTGTCGGCCAGCAGTCGGCACGATTCTATCAAGTAGTCAATGCCTTTCCGTTTGTCCGTAATCTTCACCGAGCCGAACAACATGAGCTTTTTGTCTTGCGGCAGTAGGCAACGGCTGCGGGCTTCCTGTCGGTTGCGGGGCTTGAAGAGGTTGGTGTTGATGGGGTTGGGGATGCACGTCACGGCATGTCCACAGAAGAGGGCGCTTGTCCGGGCACGTTCTTCCAGCCAGCGGCTGCAGGTGACGAAGTTGATGTGACGGTTGCGATACAATGCCTGCTTTTTGTGGAAGATGCGGTAGGAAAGGTCACGTTTGCCTCTGCCTCCGTGGATGAAGGGGCAGTTGTGGCATTCCTGCTGGTAGTGGGTGCACTCGCGGGCATGGTGACAGATGCCAGTGCAGGGCCACATGTCGTGCATGGTCCAGACGACGGGCTTGCCCGAGGCGAGAATCTTCTCGATGTTCTTCAGCGAGAGCATCCCTTGGTTTATCCAGTGCAGATGGATGACGTCTGCTTGCTGGAATTCGGGCAGTGAGGTGATGTCTGTCCCCGTGTTGGCAATGTCTACGGCAAAGATGTTCTTCTTGTTGAAGCGGTTGGCGCTCCAGATGACGATGCGCTCCCAGACGAACTTCCACACCATGCGCCAGTTATGGTCCAGTGACACAACGGAGATTTGGTCGGTCTGCTTGTCGCGTACCAGCAGCTTGGCTTTGATGCCGTGGTTCTTGAGTGATTCCATCAGACGGCTGGCGGCGATGGCTGCGCCGCCGATGCGTTCGGATGTATTGATAAGTAGTACTCTCATGACTGTTGTTCGTTTCTTCTTTTTTGAATGTTTTTTCTTGTTACAGATGCCGGTCTTGTTTCATCCATTTCCGGATACGCTTTTGCAGCGTTTGCCATATGATGGTGAAGTTGCCGTACCGTAGGTTCAACGCCAGTTCCTCGAACGACCGTGCAATCTTTATCCAGGGATGCCGCCATGCCATGATGCGGTAAACGCTATCCTTGTAGGCAGTGTTCTCGATGACGTGGCGAGGGTGCTTCAGCGGAAACTCCACTTCGTAGCGTTTCATGGTGAAGATGCGGCGGTAACCGCGCGGCATGGTGTGCACGGAGCCGGCAAAGTGGGTGGAGTCGGCAGTGGCTCCCAGATTGTTTATCATGTTGCGGGTGGGCACGATGCTCAGACCCGAATTGAACAACATGGAAGCGTGGAAGATGGTTTCGTAATAGGCTTTCCCGTGTTCGCGGTGGCGTTGGCACATGTAGATGAAGTCTTTGCGGTAGCGCCGTGTGTGGATGAGGTTCTTCAGTTGCCGCATGTTCTCCTTGTCGTCCAGGAAGGTGTAGAATTCATCCCATTGGTCCGTCACCCGCCGCCAGCTCGCCCATCCCCAGATGGAGAAGGTGGTGGCGAAGAAGTAGTCGGAAGTGATGTCCGGTGTAATCTCCTCGTTGTTGAATCCGGCAATCATGCTGATGCGTGTGTCGTGCTCATACTTGTCGAGCAGTTCCTTGCAGAAGCCGAAGAAAGAGACGGCAGGCACGTCGTCATCCTCAAGCACGATACATTTGTCCGACAAGGAGAATGCCCACTTCTGTGCCATGTATTCCGATGGGTCGCAGCCGTAGTTCTTCTCTTGGTAGTTGTGGTGTACTTCGCATTCCCAGTCGATGTCTGCCACTACTTTGCGACAAGCTTCTATGCCCGGCATGTCACGCTCGCCGCGCGGGCCGTCCTGATAGAGAAACAGTCGTGCGGGGCGTGCCTTCTTCACTTGTTCGAATACTTGCGCCAGCAGTTTGGGGCGGTTGAAGAAAAGAATCAGTACAGATACATCTACAAGGGCTGGTTTCATGGCAATTTTGTTGGATTAGGAGGTGGCTATATGGTCATTTGGTATGTTGAAAGAAAGAACTGCCGGATAATGATTGTTTATCTTGTCCTGCTCTTCTTCTGTATACCGGTGTAAAGTGGGATAGTTGTACCGTAGAAAGTTTTCCAATCCATCAGGTGCTTTCAGATAAAGTGGACCGAATTTGATTGGTTGTAAATGGTTGAGACTCGTCTCCAAAACATGGTCGGTAGTGGTAATCACATTGTTGTAATACAAAGTTTTCCATGAGTTGAAACAACTTTGCATTATCACCATCAAACGGTAGATTGTCTTTTTAGAGAGTGTCATATCAACTATCCGGTTCAGAAGGCAGGCAACAGCTCCACGATTGGTAGGGTTGGATATTTGACATTTTCCGAAGTGTTTCCATAGCCATACCTCTTTTCCCATCAGGCAGCATTTCAGAAAGTTGACGGCTTCATATTGTATCTTCCTTAATAGCTTATTGTTTGGAATACGGTCAAAAGGGAATATATCGACAAAGATTCCCTGATGCATAGGTACATCTTTAAACATCTCTTCGACAAACAAGGTGTTGTTTTTCTTGACTTTGGCAAAGTAATAAGGACTATGAGGGTCGGTATGTATCCATGAAAGAAAGTATGGTTCTCTCAGTTCTTGGGAGGCTATCTGGAGAAACTTATTGTAGTCTTCCCGTTTCATACCTATATCTATGTCGTCATCCCAAGGAAGAATCGCTTTGTCATAGAGTGCCCCTATTGCTGTTCCGCCGATTACAAAATAGGGAATATTGTGTTTGTCGCAGATGCGCACAATCTCTTCCAGTATTTCGTATAGCACCTGATGTAGTTGGGTCAGTTCTTCTGGGGTATATTGCTTCACCATGGATACCATTTTTGATTGATGTCTGCAAAAATAATGATAATAGTTGAAAGGAGCACTTTCCATTTCAATCTTCTTTTGCGAAATCGGACTTGAGTTTTTCTATCAGTGTGTCGGACTCCCCGCTTACCACTTTCCGGCAGAACATCTTTCCAGACTGCTGCAATACCGGCAGGTCCTCGAGTGTCATCACGCGGATGGATGCGCCGTAGTCTATGTAGTGCAAGGGGGTGAGACGGGTAAGTCCGGGGTATTCTCCCTCTAAAAGAAGCCCTTTTGAGGCAAAAGGGGAGTTGAATACGATGGTCTGTATGCACAGTTCGCTGGGTACAAAGCTGGTTCTGAAATACTTCACCAGCTTCTCCTCCGTGCACAACTTTTCATATACATATCGTGCGCAGGGCAACGTGATGGCCCAATAGTCGGAACCGAAATAGACATCTGCCTGCTTGCCTTCCAAGGGTGCAAAAGGGGCTTTCCGGATGGGGAGTATCTGTACCAGCTTGCGCGATGCTACGATGAGTTTGTTCTTCCACCATATACTCTTCCAAGGCAGGTCACGGAAAGGGTGGTAATGGGTTATCTTGTGCAACTGCTGTTTCACGGTGCAGCGTGTCAGGTTGAAACCGCCGATGAATTCAGTGTCTTGATGCTCCTCGAAATAGCGGTGGATGGCGTTGTTGCTCCATAACGGGTAATCTTGCCCGCTCAGGCATACTACGCGGGTATAGGGGATACCGCTGTGCAATACGGCGGCAAGCAATTCTTTCTGATATTCCACTTGTTCCCATCCTCCCCAGCTTATCCGGTGGCGGGGCACGAAAGTGACCTTGTCTCCCAAGGCTTCTTCAAAAGGGTGTATATCGGCATTGAGGTCGATGTGCACGTAGAAGTCTGCCCGGTCATCCAGTGCGGCAACCAGGCGTGCCAAGTGTGGGGCATCCTTGTAGGCGGATATGATGTAGGCTATGCGGCTCATACTCTTTTTTTCTTTAAGAGGAATTCAATGCTTTCCCGGAAGATGGTAGATTGTAGTTTCCACAAAACCAGTGCATAAAGCCCAGCTACCATAATGATTTTGGCTGCCATATTTAAGTATAGGTTTTCTATGGGCTGAGTGGCATAGTGAGTTGATACTACGAGTACAATGGATAGGGAGAGATAAGGAGAGATGTCTTTCAGCATATCGCGCAGTCTTAATCCTATCTCCCTCTTGACAAAACGGAACCATACAAACAGCCAGCCGATATTGATAATGACGAAAATACGCAGCATCCATTCCAACCCGTATGGGTATATGGCGCATACAGCTGCTATTTGCAGCAGGCTCAAGCTGATGGTGCTCCACATATAGATAGAAGAATGCCCCCGGCTGATGAGCAGGTTGGAGAACAGATTGATGACGGGAATAAATGCTCCCCAAATACATAACAGTTGCAAGATATCGGCACTGGGCAGCCACTTCTCCGTGATAGTGATTATAATCAGTTCTTTCGATACCAAGCTCAATCCCAGCATGGCGGGGAAAGAGATAAAGGCGGTGAAGCGCAGCAGCTTTCTGAATACGGCAAGTTGCCGTGCCTTGTCGTCGGCAACCCGGGTAAAGACGGGTAGTGCAATGCCGTTTATCATGCCCGTAATCGTGGTATGTCCCATGCCGTTCCACTTGTTTGCCTGCGTAAAGTTACCCACTTCCCGTTCCGAATAGAACTTACCCAACAAGACGGAAAACAAATTGTTATTGATTATGGTGAAGATATTCGTAATGATTATCTTACTGCTGAACCCTATCATCTCCTTGATGGGGGTAAAGTCAAACCGGAAACAAGGCCTCCAACGCGAGAAGTAGAAATTGAGAACCGTCATCACGGTGACGAATGAGATACTTTGCAATGCAATACCCCAATAGGCGAATCCGTTTGCCGCCAATGTGATGCCCACAATGCCGGAGACTATCAGACTTGAAATAGAAATGACGGTAGTGTCCTTGATTCTGAGGTTCTTGAATAGATATGCCCTCGGTGCAATGCTCATGCTGGAAATGACGAATCCCAAGAAGGAGAGACGGGACAGCGGTATCAGCTCGGGCGTATCGTAGAAGTCGGCAATCAGCGGTGCGGCAAAGAAGAGTAATATATATATAGTAGTGCTGCACATCAGGCTGAACCAGAACACGGCGTTGTAATCCTTGTGCAAAGTCTCCTTCCGGTTGGTCAGTGCCGAAATGAACCCACCCTCCTGCAAGGCGGCGGCAATGGCGGAGAAGATGGTAAGCATCCCTACCATACCATAATCCGAAGCATCCAGCAGACGGGCAAGGACTATTCCGAATCCCAGATTTAACAACTGCTGTATGCCGTTGCTGAATCCTCCCCAGAAGAGACCTTTGGCTGTTTTTTCTTTGAGTGATGTATCGGACATAGTTTATTGGTTGATAAGGCAACGAGTTAACAAGGCCACGAGGCTTTTCCTTCCTCCTTGTAGCCTTGTTAACTCGTTACCTTGTTACTGTTTTATTTCACCTCGCTGCCCGGCTTCACCTCTTTCAGCAGTGAAGTCACCGCCAGCGAGCCGTCATAATTCTCGGCAGAGAGAATCATTCCCTCACTTACCAGCCCGTTCTTGAATTGGCGTGGAGCGAGGTTGGCGATGAACAGCACTTGCTTGCCTACCAGTTCTTCCGGTTTGTAGTGCTGGGCAATGCCGCTGACGATGGTGCGGTTTTCCAGCCCGTCGGCAATCTTGAACTTCAGCAGCTTCTTCATCTTGGGCACTGCCTCGCATTCAAGCACTGTACCTACGCGGATATCCAGCTTTTCAAAGTCTTCGAAGGCGATGGTCGGCTTGATGGGGTTTGCCTTGTAGGTGGCGGCTTCGTTTGCCTTCTTGGTGGCAAGCAGCTTGTCTACTTGTGCCTGGATGACGTCGTCTTCTATCTTTTCGAACAGCAGTTCGGGGGTGCCCAGCTGATGTCCGGCAGGCAACAGGTCGGTGTGTCCCAGCTCTGCCCAGTCAAAGCTGTCCATGTTCAGCATCTTGCGAAGCTTCTCGCTGCTGAAGGGCAGGAACGGTTCGAAAGCAATGGCAAGGTTGGCGACCAACTGCAACGAGATGTGGAGAATGGTGGCTACGCGCTCCATGTCTGTCTTGGCAAGCTTCCACGGCTCGGTGTCTGCCAGGTATTTGTTTCCGATGCGGGCAAGGTTCATCGCTTCCTTCTGTGCGTCGCGGAATTTGAATACGTCCAGCAACTTCTCCACTTCTGCCTTGACGTCGGCAAATTCTTTCAGCGTCTCGCGGTCGTAGTCGTTCAGTTCGCCTGCGGCGGGCACTACGCTGTCGAAGTACTTCTTGGTGAGTTGCAGGGCGCGGTTCACGAAGTTGCCATAAACGGCAACCAGCTCGTTGTTATTACGTGCCTGGAAGTCCTTCCAGGTGAAGTCGTTGTCTTTTGTCTCCGGTGCGTTGGCGGTCAGCACGTAGCGCAGCACATCCTGCTTGCCGGGGAAGTCAACGAGATACTCGTGCAGCCATACCGCCCAGTTGCGTGAAGTGGAAATCTTGTCGCCCTCCAGGTTCAGGAACTCGTTGCTCGGCACGTTGTCCGGCAGGATGTAGCTACCCTCTGCCTTCAGCATGGCGGGGAACACGATGCAGTGGAACACGATATTGTCTTTTCCGATGAAGTGTACCAGACGCGTTTCGGGGTCTTTCCACCATTTCTCCCATGTGTCGGGCAGCAACTCTTTGGTGTTGCTGATGTAGCCGATAGGGGCGTCGAACCATACATAGAGCACTTTGCCCTCGGCGCCCTCTACGGGAACGGGAATACCCCAATCCAGGTCGCGGCTCACGGCACGCGGCTGCAAGCCCATGTCGAGCCAGCTCTTGCATTGGCCATAAACATTGGGACGCCACTCCTTATGGTCTTCCAGAATCCATTGGCGAAGCCATTCCTCGTGTTTGTCCAGCGGCAGATACCAGTGCTTCGTCTCACGCATCACGGGCTGGCTGCCGCTGATGGCACTCTTCGGATTAATCAGGTCCGTGGGGCTGAGGCTGGTGCCGCACTTCTCGCATTGGTCGCCGTAAGCGCCTTCGGCATGGCAGTGGGGGCATTCGCCGGTGATGTAGCGGTCGGCAAGGAAGGTCTTGGCTTCTTCGTCGTAATACTGCATGCTGGTCTTTTCGATGAATTCTCCCTTATCGTACAGCTTGCGGAAGAAGTCGGAAGCCGTGTCGTGATGCGTCTTTGAAGTAGTACGGCTGTACACGTCGAAGGAAACACCGAACTCTTCGAAAGACTTCTTTATAAGCGTATGATAGCGGTCTACCACGTCTTGCGGGGTGATGCCTTCCTTCTTGGCGCGGATGGTGATGGGCACTCCGTGTTCGTCGGAACCGCCGATGAAGATTACATCTTCCTTTTTCAGTCGCAGGTAGCGGACGTAGATGTCGGCAGGAACATAAACGCCTGCCAGGTGTCCGATATGAACCGGGCCGTTGGCATACGGCAATGCCGATGTCACGGTGGTACGTTTGAATTTCTTTTCCATTGTGTTATTATGTATCTCTTTTGTTATGAACGCTTTTAGTGGCACAAAGATAGCTGTTTTCTGCAAAATATGAGTATTCTTCCAGATTCTTTCCAGATTTAGGCTTCATCTTTGCCATACAAAATGAACAAACTTGGTATTGATAATGTAAAAAAACGAAATGACTATGAAACTGGAAAAGTACTTCTTATTATTGGCGTTAGGCGTGTTTGCCTTTGCCTTGCAAAGCTGTGATGATGACGACAACGACGGAATCTCCGTGCCCGCGGAACTGAGTAATGCGTTGGCCAAGGAGCATCCCAATGCCCAGCGTATAGAATGGGAAACAAAAGGTGCATATTATGTGGCTGATTTCCATGAGGACAATTTCGAAAAGGAGGCCTGGTTCACCAAAGACGGTGTATGGCAGATGACCGAAACCGACCTCCGTTATGCAGACCTTCCCGCTCCGGTGAGAAGCTCTTACGAGAGTAGTACCTATTATAATGTATGGAAGGTGGAAGATGTAGACAAGCTGGAACGTAAGGAAATGGCTGTTGTCTACATCATCGAAGTGGAGAAAGGTAATCAGGAAATGGACCTCTATTATTCGGAGGACGGCATTCTGGTGAAGGAAGTGGCCGATGCGCACAACGGCGGTTCTCCCGAAGATTATCTCCCTTCTGATATTTCCGCTGCCATCAAAGATTTTATAGCAGAGAAATATCCCAATGCCCGCATTGTGGATATTGAAAAAGAAAAGAACGGTATGACGGAAGTCGAAATCGTGCACGGAAGTATCAGCAAGGATGTGATGTTCACCGCTGAGGGTGCATGGGCCTATACTATCTGGGATATCAGTAAGAGACATCTGGAAGATGTAGTGAAGAACGCCGTTACGGCTGCCCATCCCGGTTATGTCATTGATGATGCCGACTTTATTGAGACTCCCGATGGCAGTTACTTTTTGGTAGAGATGGAGCAAGGGGAAAGGGAAATCTACGTAAAGGTGACAGCGGAAGGTGAAATACTGCCATAATCTTATACTGAATACTTCCCTTTAAATCAGCGTATTGTATTTACCGCTTGTTTACCTTCTAATGTAAAGCCGTTTACCATAGGGTGTAACGGCCGTTACTCCATATTGTAACGGTCGTTACACCATAGTGTAAAGCCTTTTACCTCGTAGTGTAAATGAAGTTACCGTTTGGGGTAACCGGAGTTATCATGTGAGGTGACCGGAGCCGTCATGTGAAGTCGTACTCTTCTACATAAGCGTCGAAGTACTCCGCCCGTTGGAGTCCTAAGTTACGGGCAATTGCAATGACTTGTTGCTGCTCGGTTGGTGAGAGCAAAGTTTCCCCTTTCCGCTTCTGATAATATCTTCGGATACCCCATAAGCCGATGAGCCGGTAGCGGAACGTGCCGGACTGGCCGACAGAGATGGCTTCTGCCGTATGGATAAAGCCTTTGGCATAGCGCACTTTCTTATTCGAGCAATAATATTTGCATTTTCCCGCTGTGGACTCTATTGCTTTCGGATTCAGTACATATAGGAAGATGTTGTTTGAGGGTACATACGTATATGCAATCCGGCGCAGGCAGGTGTCAGTATAAGGGCATGTGTCAGTAGCGCATAAGCCGAAGTTATGGGGAACTTTGGAATAATCGAAAGTTTCTTCTTTCATCATTTTTTTGTTTAAAGTTCCGCAAAGGTACAATTAGTTTGGAGATTGATGGGTGCTTCACCTGATATTTGTTTTATCCCGAAAATATTATGTATTTTACGTAACGTGAAATGCGTAACGTAAAACATGGAATCATTCCGCCTTCCGGTTTCTGCATTTCGTCCTCCCCATTCCGCACCCCGTCCGTAAATGCTTCCCGCTTACTTGCCGCAGGACTATATTTGCAGAAAACATTTGCATATTCCCATGAAGACAAACTCTGTGATTCTATTGGTGTTGTGGCTTGCGGCGTGGCCGTTCTGCTGCCGGGGGCAAGGCTATATCAGTTACGACTATCTGCCCGAAAGTTCGTTGAAGGATGACCTCGGCAACGAGTATGGTTCGGGCAGCCTGATGATGGTATCGGGAAGGTATAACTTGCCGCTTTCCGTCAGGCATGACGACAAGGGCAGGCTGGTGGCGTGGTCGGCAACCGTCAATGCTGCCTATGGCGTATTCCATAATAAGGGGCAGGCGCGGGAGTTGAATCCGGACAATCTGCTGAATGCCAGTCTGAATATCTCCCACATCCGTCCCCTGTCCGACAAGTGGAGTATCATAGCCTCTGTGGGCGGCGGTGTCTATGCCCCGTTGGACGGGGTTTCCATGAAGACCCTACTGGCTAATGGAGCAATCATCTTTGTCTATAAACTGCGGAAGAACCTCGACTTGGGCATCGGTGCGGGGTTGACGAACTCTTACGGTATCCCGATGATACTGCCCATGATGTACTTCAGTTGGAGGAATGCCGGCAGGTATGAGCTGAAAGTGGATATGTCCAGCGGCATGAAAGTGTCCGTCGCCACCTGGCTGAACAAGAAGCTGAAGCTGGAACTGACCGCCCTCGATATGGACGGCATGTCTGCCGTGATGGAAGTCGACGGGAAATCGAAAATCTATTCTACCGTCATGCTGAGGTCATACATCAGTCCTTCGTGCCAGTTGAGTAGGAAGACGGCTGTTTATCTGGGAGTGGGCGGTAACTGGATACGCGGAATAAGTATGTCGGACCGTAGTTTGAAAGGTTTTCTCAATAACTTCAAGAACGATGAGGACGAGCCTTGCTTCAGACCGACTCTGCGCCTGACGGTGGGATTCAGGTATACGCTGAAATGACAAATGCCATTTTAGTAAAGACAAGAGGTAAAATAGTATCTTTGTCGCAATAACAGACACGTTTTATGGTAAAGTATTTATTAGTAGAAGATGAGCGCTTCGCCTACGAAGAGCTGAAGCGTATGATGCAACGGCTGCGCCCTTCCTGGCAGTTGGCGGGCTGGGCAGAGAGCGTGGAGCAGGCTGTACTGCTCTTGCGTCAGGGCAGCCTGGACTTGATGATTGTAGATATCCGCTTGTCCGACGGGTTGAGCTTTGAGATATTCGAGCAGTGTCCCGTCGATTTGCCCGTTATCTTCACCACCGCCTACGACGAATATGCCATCAAGGCTTTCAAGGTAAACAGCATCGACTATCTGCTGAAACCCATTGAAGAAAGCGACCTAGAAGCAGCCTTGTACAAGTTCGAGCGCAACAGTGCCCTCCGTTCTGCGGCTCCCGAATATCGGCAACTGGAACTCGGCTACTTGGCAGCCAACAAGAAGAACCGTTTTCTGGTGCAGGTGGGCGATACCTTCCGCTACGTAGAAACTCCGGATGTCGCTTTCTTTTATAGTGAGGACAAGCTGACTTATCTGCACCTCTTCTCCGGGAAACGGTATATCATCAGCTACTCGCTGGACCAGTTGGAGGGAATGCTGGATAGGGATGTTTTCTTTAGGGTTTCAAGGAGCTGCATATCCAACATTAGGTCCATCCGGAAGAGTTCCAGGTACTTCGGCAGTCGCTTGAAGCTTTACTTCGAGCCGGAGTGCCCGCACGAGGTATTGGTGAGCCGCAGTCGCGTGGCCGATTTCTTGAAATGGGTGGACGGAGTGGTATGAGTTATAAGTTATGAGGCATAAGAGATACATATTCCTTTTTATACTGACGGTTTCCGTCTCGTTGCTTGTCATAGGGTGCGTTTATAACGTCATCAGCGGTAAGCCGTGGTATGCGAATATCATGGTGCAGTTCTTTCTGAATCTTCCTTTGTGCATAGGGCTGGGGTTCATCGACTTTGGGGTTATCAACTTGATATATAAAAGACTGAAACAGCGCAACAATGCGGTGAGGATTCTGGTGGATATTGTGTTGACCACTGCACTGGCTGTTCTGTTGACGTACATCTTGAACTTCCTGCTGATGGGCGGGCATGGAAATTTCTGGCATATCCTGAGAAACTCCCTGCCGGTAGTGCCGTGGAACTGGATTATCGTTCTGCAGATAGAGATATTCTTCTATAGCCTGCAACGTTCGGAGATGGAGAAGCAGATGGCTGTCATCGAGAAGGAGAAGGCGCTGTATCAGTTCGAGGTGCTGAAAAACCAGATTAATCCCCATTTCTTATTCAATAGTCTGAATGTCCTTGCCTCCCTTGCTTATCAGGATACCGAAAAGACGAACCGATTTGCCAAGAAGCTGTCTACGGTGTACCGTTATCTGCTCACTACGCATGGCAGAGCTACGGTGACCGTGCAGGAAGAACTGTCGTTCGTAGAGTCGTATTTATACCTGGAGCATATCCGCTTTGGCGATGCGCTGCATGTGGAGATAGAAGATGATTTGCGGAATCATCATTGTCTCGTCATTCCTGCCAGCATACAGATGCTTGTGGAGAATGCCTTGAAGCATAATATCAGTACAAAGAAGTCGCCGCTGATAGTCCATATATCCATAGGAAACGAAGGGATTACGGTACGCAACAATCTTCAGTTGCGCAACTATGTGGCCAGTAATGGAGCGGGATTGAAGAACCTGCAACGGCAGTATGCCCTATACGGCACGCTGGTGGAGATTCTTAAGGACGAAAAGGAGTTTGTGGTGAAACTTCCCTTTGTGGGCAGAGACGTGAACCGTCTCAGCACAATATAGTCCTCTTCCCGAAGAAGAATCTGGAAACGTGCATCTTGTCCATAGCCCACGCCATACCCATGCAGCCGCTAAGAGTGAAGGCGGTGGCAGTGACAAGGAACAGCATCCCCGTAGGGTCGAAGGCGAACACGGACAGGAACGCCTTGGACAGAATGGTGAAAATGGGTGAGAAAAGGAGTATGACCAGCGTATTGCGCCCTATAAAGAAGGAAAGCCGTTTGGCTTGTACCGGCAGATAGCCGTAGGCTGCCAACAGCAGGCTGATGGAAAGCCAGGTGATGGCGACTCCTGCCAGAGTACCCCTATCCAGATTGGCGGGAAAACAGCATAGTATTACGAATGGAACAATGGCGAAGGTTGTGGCGCGAAAGACTTGTGTAAAACGAAGCCCGCTTTGGCTCACTGTCATGCCGATAAGGAAATAGAGGGCATTGGAGAAGTTCATCAATCCTCCCCAATGGGAAAGGGCAAACAGGCAGACACCGGTCACAACCAGCCGGGAGACAACCGACAGCCGTACATAGCGGAATGTGATATAATAGATGAGGCTGCACAGAATCAGTGTATGCAGATACCAGTAAGGCCCCATCGGATGGAGGAATATCTTGTCGAGCAATACGGTAGGAGTAATGGCATCTACACTTTCGCGTACGGGCAGGAAATGCGACATCACCGTATAGGCCGCCTCCATGCAGGCATACGGAATGAAAATCCATAGAAACTTGCGGAGAAAGCTTCGGGTATCCTTCCGGTTATTGGCCAGATAGCCCGAAATAATCAGGAAAGCGGACATGTGGAACGTATAGACGATTTGTTTCGCATACGGATACTTGTCGCCTATATATACAAGGTGGAAGATAATCATCAGGGTGATGAAGATGCATTTCAGATAATCTATCTCTTTGACACGGCTTTCCATATAGGGTAGTTTTCTGCGTATTGTTATTGATGGCACAAATATATATACTTCCGTAAACTTATTTATATTTTGCAAAGGGATTAAGCTTATTTTCTCTTTTACCGATTGCTTTTATGTATGGAAAATGTATATTTGTGCATGAATCATTAACTTAATGTAAAACAGACTATGATAACAAGCCAATTACTTCACCCGGCCAGTATTGTGGTAGTGGGGGCATCCAACAATGTACACAAACCCGGAGGGGCTATCCTGAAAAATCTGCTTAGCGGCGGATATACCGGTGAGCTTCGTGCCGTGAATCCGAAAGAGACTGAAGTGCAGGGTGTTGCTGCCTTTGCGGATGTGAAGGACATTCCCGATACGGACCTTGCCATCCTTGCCATACCTGCCGCGCTTTGTCCCGATGCGGTGGAGATGCTTGCTGCGGAGAAGCAGGTGAAGGCGTTCATTATCCTTTCTGCCGGTTTTGGTGAGGAGACCCATGAGGGTGCTGTGCTGGAAGATCGCATACTGGAAACGGTGAACCGGTATGGAGCCTCTCTGATAGGCCCCAACTGTATCGGTTTTATGAACTCGTGGCATCACAGTGTATTCAGCCAGCCCATCCCGCAACTGCATCCGCAAGGGGTGGACCTGATTTCCAGCTCCGGTGCCACAGCGGTGTTCATATTGGAGAGCGCCGTGACCAAGGGATTGCAATTCAACTCTGTATGGTCTGTGGGCAATGCCAAGCAAATCGGCGTGGAGGATGTGTTGCAATACATGGACGAACACTTCAATCCGGAAGCGGATTCCAGAATAAAACTTCTTTATATAGAGAGTATCGGTGACCCCGACCGTCTGCTGTTTCATGCATCCTCGCTCATCAAGAAGGGCTGCAAGATTGCGGCCATCAAGGCGGGCAGTAGCGAAAGCGGCAGCCGGGCGGCGAGTTCGCATACGGGGGCCATTGCCAGTAGCGATTCGGCGGTAGAGGCCTTGTTCCGTAAGGCGGGTATTGTGCGTTGCTATTCGCGCGAGGAGTTGACGACCGTAGGTTGTATCTTCACACTGCCGGAACTGAAAGGGAAAAACTTCGCCATCATTACCCATGCCGGCGGTCCGGGAGTGATGCTGACCGATGCATTGAGTAAGGGTGGACTGAATGTTCCGAAACTGGAAGGACCGGTGGCGGAGGAACTTAAGGGTAAGCTTTTCCCCGGTGCGGCTGTGGGGAATCCCATTGATATTCTGGCTACGGGTACGCCGGAACATCTGCGCCTCTGTCTGGAGTATTGTGAGGAGAAGTTTGACAATATTGATGCTGTAATGGCTATTTTCGGCACTCCGGGGCTGGTGACCATGTTTGAAATGTATGATGTGCTGCACGAGAAGATGCTGCATTGCAAGAAGCCGATTTTTCCGATTCTTCCTTCCATCAATACGGCAGGAGCCGAGGTTGCTGCTTTTCTGGCAAAGGGCCATGTGAACTTTGCCGATGAAGTGACTTTGGGTACGGCACTTTCGCGGATAATGAATGCCCCGCGGCCTGCCAATAATGAAATCGAGCTCTTTGGAGTGGATGTTCCCCGTATCCGCCGGATTATAGATTCCATTCCTGCGGACGGTTATATCGCCCCGCACTATGTGCAGGCATTGCTCCGCTCTGCAGGTATTCCTATTGTGGAGGAGTTTGTTTCGGACAACAAGGAAGAAGTGCTTGCCTTTGCGCGTCGCACGGGGTTCCCGGTGGTGGCAAAGGTGGTGGGGCCGGTGCATAAGTCGGATGTGGGCGGTGTTGTGCTCAATATCAAGAGTGAACAGCATTTGGCATTGGAATTCGACCGTATGATGCAGATTCCCGAAGCTAGTGCTATCATGGTGCAGCCGATGTTGAAAGGGACGGAATTGTTTATCGGTGCCAAATATGAAGAGAAGTTCGGACATGTGGTACTCTGCGGCCTGGGCGGTATTTTTGTGGAGGTGCTGAAGGATATATCTTCCGGTCTTGCACCGTTGTCCTACGAGGAGGCTTACTCCATGATTCACTCGTTGCGTGCCTATAAGATTATCAAAGGTACGCGTGGGCAGAAGGGAGTGAATGAAGATAAATTTGCCGAAATTATTGTACGGCTTTCCACCTTGCTGCGCTTTGCAACGGAAATCAAGGAGATGGATATCAATCCATTGTTGGCGACTGAAAAGCAGGTGATAGCGGTGGATGCACGTATTCGGATAGAGAAACGATGATTAATGTTTAATGATTGCTCTCAATGAGCAGCCCATTAATCACTAATCATTAATCATTAACCGTCATCCTGCCCAATCCTCCCTATCCAGATTTCTATATCCGATAGCTTCCGCCAAGTGTGCCGGCTGTATCAATTCGCAGCCTTCCAGGTCGGCGATGGTGCGTGATACTTTCAATATACGGTCGTAGGCGCGGGCCGAAAGGTTTAGGCGGTTCATGGCAGTTTTGAGCATGGCAAGTCCTTTGTCATCCGGACGGGCGTGGCGAGCAAGCAGTTTACTGTTCATCTGGGCATTACAATATATGCCGGGAATGTCTGCATACCTTGCTTCTTGAATTTGTCGGGCACGTATCACACGCTCGCGTATGGTGGCGCTCGATTCGCCGGGGCGAGAATCTGCCATCTCTTCAAAGGGGAGTGGGGTGACTTCAATTTGCAGGTCGATACGGTCGAGCAAAGGTCCGGATATGCGGTTCAGGTACTTTTGTACTTGTCCAGGACTGCATACACAAGCCTTGGTGGGATGCGTGTAATACCCGCATGGACACGGATTCATAGAGGCTACCAGCATAAAACTTGCCGGGTACTCTACATTGCATCGGATGCGTGACACGGTAATCTTCCTATCTTCCAGCGGTTGGCGAAGAACCTCCAATACGTTACGGCTGTACTCTGGCAGTTCATCAAGATATAAAATTCCGTTATGTGCCAGACTGATTTCACCGGGCTGGGGGAAACTTCCTCCACCGGTCATCGCTACCGTAGAAATGGTGTGGTGAGGGGCGCGGAACGGGCGTTTCGAGATGAGTCCACCGTCTTTGCCCAACTTTCCGGCAACAGAATGAATCTTGGTCGTTTCCAGACTCTCTCCCAAAGAGAGGGGAGGAAGTATAGACGGCAGACGCTTGGCAAGCATGGACTTACCGCTGCCCGGCGAACCGATGAGAAGTATGTTGTGGCTGCCCGAAGCAGCTACCTCCAAGGCTCGTTTCACATTTTCCTGTCCTTTTACTTCTGCAAAGTCGAAATCAAAGTTGCTCTGCTGGGAATAGAATTCCTCGCGGGTGTTGACTAACGTAGGGGTTAATTCCTGCGTGCCATTAAAGAATTCTATAACTTCCTTGATGTTTCCCGCTCCGTACACTTTCAGATTGTTTACTACTGCCGCTTCGTGGGCATTCTGTTGCGGTACAATCATACCCTCAAACCCCAGTTCTCTGGCCTTGATGGCAATGGGGAGTGCTCCTTTGATAGGTTGCAGGCTGCCGTCAAGGCTTAGTTCACCCATCAGCAGATAGCGTTCCAGCTTATCGGACTGGATAACTTCGCTGGCGGCAAGTATGCCGATGGCTAAAGGTAAATCGTAAGCTGCACCTTCCTTGCGGATGTCAGCCGGAGCCATGTTGATGACAATATTGCTGGTCGGCATCCGGTAGCCGTTGACCTGCAAAGCAGATATGATACGTTGATGGCTTTCTTTGACCGCAGAGTCCGGCAAACCGACTAAATAGAACATACAGCCTCTGGAACTGTTGACTTCAATGGTGATGAGGGTTGCGTCAATACCTTGAACAGCCGCTCCAAAAACTTTTATGAGCACGTTTTTAGTGATTAGGGGTTAGTGATGGCAGGATAGGCTACCGTCGGTTTTGTTTTTTGAGTTTCTTTTCACTCTTTTTCTTCTCTTTTTCCTTTTGCTCTATCTCCTCCAGTTTCTTTTTGATGTCTTCCTCACTCATATTCTTCCCTTCAATTTTTCCGGAAGGGCTAAGGAACAGATTGGCAGGCAATGCTTGTATGGCGAGCTGTTTGATGGGCGCTGTGTTCCATCCGGAGAAATCACAACTCTGTTCCCACTTCAGGGTATCTCTTTTGATTGCTTCTTCCCATTCCTTTCTGTCGATATCCAAGGAAATGCCCCAGAGTGCGAATAGCTTGTTCTTTTCTTCTTTCTTGTAAATCCGACGCAGGGCAGCGTTGGCCTCCATGCTTTGTGGGTCCCAGGATGCCCAAAAATGTATCAACAGATATTTATCTTTAAAGCTAGTACGGCTGATTGATGTACCTTTGGCATTGGGCAGGTTGACGTAAGGGATGGTTTTCCCGACGGATACCTTCTCTTCTTCTTGGATAAGGTCAAGCAGTTCGTCCACATATGGGCGGTCTTTCAGGCCTCCGGTCATGTGTTCTGTCATTTCTTTGATTAAGGAGAAGTCCGGTTGCGGTTTTTGCACGAAATATTTCTCCAGCAGATAGATACTTACCAGTGAAGAAGGATGGCTGTTGATGAAGGCTTCTGCTTTTTCTTCCAATGCTTTCTCCGAGGGAGTACTCAAACCTTTCAACTCTTTCTGAAAGGCGGTCAGTTCTTCATTGGGAACATTCCCCGTGATTTCCAGTGAAGTAAGTTCGGCGGCAGAACCTTTTATCTTTATGTTGTCTCCTTTGTCCAGGTAAAGCGGATATTCCGTACCGTCACTGAATTGCAACCATGTAGAGGCAAGTGTGTCGGTGGTGAGGGTTGCAGAGAACTTGTCATCCTTGACAAGCAGAGTGTCCATACGGTTATAGAACTTGTCCGTACCATATATATAAAGGGTATCATTCCCCAGCCCTTTGATTTCACCATTTAGGTAGACTGAATTTGTATTTTTGCTGCCGCAGGCAGACAATATAATAAGCAGAAGGTATGCAAGATAGATTTTCTTCATTCCGGTTCTTTTTCTGATACTTCGTCGCGAAAATACTTCTTTTTGGTGTGAATAAAAAGAAATGCCCGACATATTTCTATGCCGGGCACGTTCTTTTCAATCTAACCTTTATTATTTGATGATATTCATAAAGTCAGTGTTAGTGAAGTATTTGGCGAATTCCAGGTCAGAAGCAGCCTTCTTTGCCAAAGCCGGTTCTTTTGCAATGGCATTCTTCAGACTGCTGGTTACCATAGATGTATTGTTGGTTCTTGCGCCAAGTACAGCCATCAGGTAGTCAGTATAAGCGTCTGGTCTTTCGATAGCAGCCAGTGTGTTCTTAGCCTTGTTGTAGTCCTTAGCCAGGATTTGTGCCAAAGCAGCGCTGTTAGTCTTAGTGTCGCCAAATGAGCTGACAGCCTTGTCGTACTGTCCTTGAGCAACATACAGATTACCCAATGCCTCGTTCAGTTCCTTAGAACCGGAAGCCTTGCTCAGATAGCTTTCTGCTGCTGTTCTGTCGCCCTTGGTCAAGGCAATCAGACCGAGATTCATGTTTGCTTCAGGAGCATCCTTGATGGAGAGAGCTTTCTTGAAGTAGCTTTCAGCCTTGTCAAGATCACCAGCCTGATAAGCCAGTTTACCTAAGTTGTTGTAAGCACGGAAATCGTTCGGGTAGATTTGAGTAGCTTTTGTGAAGATGGCTTCTTGCTTGGCAGCATCTTTAGTCAAGGTGGTGGCATACAGTAATTCTTCGATGTTCAGCTGCTTGGCATCGCTGTCGGCGAGGTTTGCGATTTCTTCGTCAGACTTACCGATGATTTCGTAATTCAAAGTCAGGCGTGAACGACGCAGTTGCGGCAGGATTTCGTCAGCCAAAGTTTTATAAACAGAAGAGATGTTCTTGATTTCTTGTTCTCTTTGTTCAGGATCCTGATACATGGAAAGAACGCGAAGAATCAATTCTTTATCTTGGATGTTTGATTTGGATACCAGTTCCTGGAAGCCTTCCCAGTCCTGAGCTGTATACTTGGTGTCTACTGCTGCATCGATTTTTGCTTTCTTCAAATCTCTGTTGATGATTTTAGCCGTGTTGTCCTGGCGGTTCTCAGCCAGTGTAGTATTCAAGCCTACACCACCATCGGGAGAAGCGTATGCGGAGATTTCGATGTTGCTGATTTTCTTGTTTTCAGCTTCGTCTATGTTTTTCACTTCTTTGCCGAATTCTTTGGCAGTCTTCAATTCGCTGGCGCGTACGTTGGCTTGTTGAATCAAGAACATGATGTTGGCGTCATGCTTTTCTTTGATGATACGTTGGAAAGCGTCGTCACCATTGGCGGGGTTAGCGCTGCCCAATGTTTGTTCCAGCATCTCAGAAGTGGAGATTACACCATCAGCTACTTTTACAGCAGGGATAGTGACAGTCTTTTTGCCTACTGTAGCCTTGAATTCCAGATACAGTTCGGATTTGGCCATTTCCGGTACATAGTCGAAAGATGTCTTCATAGTGTAGCTGCCGCCCATCTTGTAAGAGATAGTCTGGTCGTTACCTTCTACTTTTTCGCCCTGGAACACAGCCGACTGGCCTTTAGCTTCGCCGCCATTCCATTTCAGCACAGGGGTCACTTCTACCACAGCCTTCTTGTTGAAGTACTTTTCGGGGAATTTTCCGTTGATTGTAGCGGGAACTTTACCACCCACAGCTTCCAGAACTTGAGGAGTTACGGTGAAATAATCTGATGACAATTCACCCATCTTTTTGCTGCACGATGTCATTAATGCAACAACCATTGCCATTAAAAACGGCAGATACAATTTCTTAGTCATTTTAGGTATAAATTAATTGTTTGTAATTGAAATTTGTCTATTCCATTTTAGTGTGCTGTTTGGGCATGGACACAACAACGCAAAGATATTAAATCCTATTACAGTTTGTTAACTCGCGCAGCAATTTTATCATAATTTAATGAATTTCCCGCTCTTTGCGGTACTTTATATTGCGGGGATGATGTTCTATGATTTCACTGCGCAATCTGTGCCGGTCAATATGTGTGTAAATTTCTGTTGTAGCGATAGATTCGTGACCCAGCATACTTTGTATGGCGCGCAGGTTGGCGCCTCCTTCAAGCAGGTGGGTGGCAAAGGAATGGCGGAAGGTGTGCGGACTGATGTTTTTGGTGATGCCGGCCTTCTTCGCCAGTTCCTTGATGAGATGGAATACCATGATGCGCGAGATATTTTTGCCCCAGCGTGCCAGGAATACATAGTCCTCGAAGTCCTTCTTGATTTTCCAGCCTCCATTGCGGTCCACGAACCAGTTCCTTATCTCCTTGATGGCACGGGACGATATGGGTACAAGGCGCTGTTTGCTGCCCTTACCTTCTACCTTGATGAAGCCTTCGTCGAAATACAAGTCGGAGATTTTCAGGTTGCACAGTTCCGATACCCGTAGGCCGCAACTGTATAGAGTCTCGAGGATGGCCCGGTTGCGTTGCCCCTCGTTTGTGCCTAGGTCAATGGCGGAGATGATGCGGTCTATCTCTTCCACTGTCAGTACTTCTGGAAGCTTGAATCCGATTTTGGGTCCCTCCAACAGTTCGCTGGGGTCTCCCTCCAGGTAGTCGGCCATGACGAGGAAATGGAAGAATGACTTGATGCCCGACAAGATGCGTGCCTGCGAGCGGGGATGGATGCCGATGTCGTGCAGTCCGGAGGCAAAATGCTGCAAGTCATCCAGGGTAGTGTCAAGGATAGCGATACCCTCTCCTTCCAGAAAGTGCAGCAGCTTCTGTAAGTCTGTTTGGTAAGCATCCACTGTATTGGGTGAGAGTGCTTTTTCCAGTTTCAGATACTGGTGGTACTTTCTGATTATCAGCGTTTGTTTCTCCTTATTCGTGGATTTTTCTTCTGATTTCATTTCTTTTTTCTACCTTTGCTTCGCGAAAATAGGCTGCATTTCAGCAAATTGCAAATAAATTTGCATCTGCTTTCGGTTTGCACTATCTTTGCACCGCAAAGGTATAAAAAATTGTGTTATGAGGATACAGATTATTAACGGCCCCAATATAAATCTCTTGGGCAAACGTGAACCTTCCATTTACGGTAGCGTTACTTTTGAAGACTACCTTGCCGAACTCCGTAAGAAATATGCGGATGTACAGATTGACTATTTCCAGTCCAACATTGAGGGAGAGCTGATAGACAAGATTCAGCAGGTAGGTTTTGATGTGGACGGCATCATTTTGAATGCGGGTGCTTACACCCATACGTCCATCGCTCTGCAAGATGCTATCCGTTCGGTCACTTCTCCGGTGATTGAGGTGCATATCTCTAATGTACATGCCCGCGAGGCTTTTCGTCATGTGTCCATGATTTCCTGCGCTTGCAAGGGTGTCATTCTCGGTTTCGGGCTGAACTCCTACCGTCTGGCCATGGAGGCATTAAAAGATTATTAAATAAAATAGGTATATAGATTATGTTATTGAAGCAAACGAAGATTGTCGCAACGATTTCTGACCAGCGCTGTGATGTTGATTTTATAAAGCAGTTGTTCGATGCAGGTATGAATGTTGTACGTATGAATACTGCACATCTTGGCCGTGAAGGTGCCGAGAAGTTGATAAACAATGTGCGTACGGTTTCCAACCGCATCGCTATCCTGATGGATACGAAAGGACCGGAGGTCCGCACGACGGTTCTGGCTGAGCCCATTCCTTTCAAGGCGGGCGACCGCGTGAAGGTGGTAGGCAACCCGGAGCAGGAGACTACCCGTGAATGTATCTCGGTATCCTATCCCCATTTCGTCAAAGACTTGAATGTGGACGGCCATATCCTTATTGATGACGGTGACTTGGAGTTGGTTGTTGTAGAGAAGACCCCCGACTACCTGCTCTGCGAAGTACAGAATGAGGCTACTCTGGGCAGCCGCAAGAGCGTCAACGTTCCCGGCGTCCGCATCAATCTGCCTTCTCTGACGGAGAAGGACCGCACCAATATCCTTTATGCCATTGAGAAGAACATAGACTTCATTGCCCACTCCTTTGTGCGCAATAAGCAGGATATACTCGACATCAAGGCGATTCTTGACGCTCATAACAGCGATATCCGTATTGTTGCTAAGATTGAGAACCAGGAAGGCGTTGATAATATCGATGAAATCCTGGAAGTAGCCGACGGTGTGATGATAGCTCGCGGTGACCTCGGTATTGAAGTTCCGCAGGAACGTATTCCGGGCATCCAGCGTGTGCTCATCCGCAAGTGTATTCTTGCCAAGAAGCCGGTGATTGTTGCCACACAGATGCTTCATACCATGATTTCCAATCCGCGTCCCACCCGTGCGGAGGTAACGGACATTGCCAATGCCATCTATTATCGTACGGATGCCTTGATGTTGAGCGGTGAAACCGCCTATGGAAAGTATCCGGTAGAAGCGGTGAAGACGATGACCAAGATTGCCGCCCAAGCGGAGAAAGACAAGCTGTCTGACAACGATATCCGTATTCCGCTGGACGAGAACAGCAACGACGTGACTGCGTTCCTGGCCAAACAAGCGGTAAAGGCTACCACCAAACTGAAAATCCGTGCAATCATCACCGACAGTTACAGCGGCCGTACTGCCCGTAACCTTGCCGCTTTCCGTGGCAAATATCCGGTGTTGGCCATCTGCTACAAGGAAAAGACCATGCGGCACCTTGCCCTTTCCTACGGTGTGGAAGCTATCTATATGCCCGAACTTGCCAACGGGCAGGAATATTACTTTGCAGCCTTGCGTCGCTTGTTGAAGGAAGGCCGTTTATGTCCTACGGACATGGTGGGCTACCTGAGTAGCGGTAAGGAAGGCACACAGACCTCTTTCCTTGAAATCAATGTCGTAGAAGATGCCTTGAAGCATGCTGAAGATAGTGTGCTGCCTAACAGTAACAGATACTTGTAGGATAAGGGATTAAGGATAAGGGGTTAGGGATTAGCGGTTAATGATTAATTAATAATTGTGCGCAGAACTAACCCCTAACCCCTAATCCCTTATCCCTAACCTATAATCCATTAACAAAGTGACGATTGACGAATACATTTTGCAGCACATTGATGATGAGGGCGATTATCTGAAAGCGCTCTATCGCGACACGCATGTCAAGTTGCTATATCCCCGCATGGCTTCCGGACATTTGCAGGGGCGTATGCTCAAGATGTTTGTCCGGATGATTCGTCCCCGGCAGGTGCTGGAGATAGGGACTTATAGCGGGTATTCCGCACTTTGCATAGCAGAAGGACTGCCGGAGGGCGGGATGCTGCATACGTTTGAAATCAACGACGAGCAGGAGGACTTCACCCGTCCGTGGCTGGAGAATTCCGATTACGCGGATAAAATCAGGTTCTACATTGGCGATGCCTTGGAGCGGGTACCGCAACTGGACCTCACTTTCGACCTTGCCTTTATTGACGGAGATAAGCGTAAATACATAGAGTATTATGAAATGGTGCTCGCCCGCCTTTCCGGCGGTGGATATATCATTGCCGACAATACCTTGTGGGATGGCCATGTGCTGGAAGAACAACCCCATCGCACAGACCTGCAAACAATCAGTATCAAAGCCTTCAATGATTTGGTGGCGCGGGATGCGCGTGTGGAGAAAGTCATTCTTCCCCTGCGTGACGGATTGACGATTATCCGTAAGAAGTAACTGTTTTTTTATCTTTTTCTCAGCAGCCGCTTGCTGAGGTATCTCACCGGATACCATACGGACAAGAAGCCTACAGTGATGACCGTTAAGAATACCAGAATAATATCCGTGGCATGTACACTTACCGGATAAGCGTCCACTACAAAACTTCCATTGCCTCCCCCCAATGAAATCAACCCGAAACGTTGCTGCAGAAAGCACAGCAACAATCCTAAAACGATGCCGGAGAGGGCGCCGAATACAGAAATCATCCTGCCTTCGAACAAGAAGATGCGCGCTATAAGCCGGTCATCGGCACCCAGGTTGCGCAGTGTCTCCACGTCCTCCCGTTTGTCCAGTATCAGCATGGACAGCGAACCGATGACATTGAAGCATGCGATACCCAGAATGAAGGTGAGGAAGAGATAAGAGATGAGTTTCTCTATTTCCATGATGCGGAAAACATCGGCCTGCTGCTCGTAGCGGTTCTGTACAATGAACCGGTCGCCGAGAATGCCTGCTATTTTCTTTTGTACGGAGCCGATGTTGGAACCGGGTTTCAGTTTCATCTCGATGGCAGAGACTTCCGTGTCATAATTGAACAGACGGCGGGCAAAGTCGAGTGACGTCAGTATGTAGCGTGAATCGTATTTTTGCTGGTTGACGGCAAAGATGGCGCCGGGCGAGAAGAGATACTCCCGGTTGAAAGCCGCAGTGGGGTTGGCTATGTTTACCCGTACGTTCCGTTTGGGGGCATAGACCTGCAACGGGTCCACGAACTGAATGCCGGTGCCCAACTCGGATATAAGTTCCACACCCAGAAAACCATAGTCCACCACCGAGTCGCTCAGCAGGAACTTTCCCGTCCCATAGAGCAAGCTGTCGATGGAGGTAAGCTGTTCGAAATTGTCCTCCACTCCCTTGATGACGGCCATTGCCTGGCGGTCTTTGTACTGCACCATGGCATTCTCTTCCAGTGTTTCCGTCCACACGTCAATCTCGGACAGGGCGTGTACTTGCCGGATGCACGCTTCGTGCGGGTCGAAAACCTTACCTTCGCGGACGGTGATTTTCAGTTCCGGGTCGAAAGCTGTGAAAAAGCCTGCCACCATGTCCTGAAAACCGTTGAACACGGACAAGGTGCATACCAACGCCAACGTAGCCAATGCCACCCCACACACCGAAATGCCGGAGATGATATTAATGGCATTGTGTTTCTTCTTGGAGAAGAGGTAGCGGCGGGCTATAAAGAAGGGAAGGGACATTATTTCAGCAGTTCATCAATTCGTTCCAGATAGTCCAGTGAGTCGTCTACGAAGAACTTCAGTTCGGGGATAATGCGTAGTTGGTGGCGTACGCGGGTACCCAGTTCAAAGCGTATGGATTTCATGTTTCCGTTGATGTTCTTGACTATTTCTTCGCTTTTCTCCGAGGGGAATATACTGAGATAAGCGCGTGCCACGCTCATGTCGGGGCTGATGCGTACGGCACTGACGGAAATCAGTATGCCGGGCATGGACTTGGTTTGCAACAAGAAGATATCACTCAGTTCCTTCTGCAGGAGACGGGCTATTTTATTTTGTCTGGTAGTTTCCATACTGTTCATTTTTTTATGCTGGGGTGCAGCCTGTTTTCACGTTAGCAAAGTTACTGAAATATATCGTTCTGCCGACTGTTTATAGCTTTTTTTTCATTCTTTTCCCTATTGTAGGGTTCATTCTTTTCCGTTCTGTCGATGAGATATGCCTTTTCGTAGATTCTATTTGTTGTTCTTGTTATGCTTCCCTAACTTTGATGTCAGTTCGGAGAACTGCTGATGATGAGTGAAGAAGGAAGAGAACCATTCCGTTATAGAAGAGACTCTCTCTAAATAGCGTTTTTTCATGTATTATTGACTTGAACCGTTTTTACCCGGGAGGGTAGAAACGGTTTTTTGCGCATCTGACCGGGCTTTCTTGTCTCTTGCATAGGCTTCCGTTGTGTGCTACATAGGCTTCTGTTGTGTTTTGCACGGTGGTTTGTCTTGAGAAGCCTTTGGGTTTATCATGTGCGCACGGCTGTGGTACGCCTTTCCCACAGCGGTGAAGAAGACGTGCCACAGCTGTGAAGAATATGCTTCACAGCCGTGGTTTTTCATCAATATATAGGGGTTGACAGAACAGACATAAGGGAATGACAGAACAAACATGAGGGGATAACGGAACGGACATAAGCACTCGACGCATTCCGTATCAGGGTATGAATAGCGGAATGCGTCGGGTGCTTGTGGGGGAATGATATGATATTTGTTCTTATGCCTTTACATACTTCCTTTTGGCTATCAGCACTGCCACGATGATACCTATCACCAGCAGCGCCAGTGCTCCGTAGGCGATGCCTTCCGTCACGTGCAGGCTGGTGGGGTCAAAGCGCATTTCGATGGTGTGCTGTCCGGCAGGAACATACATTGTGCGCAGGATATAGTCGGCGCGTGCCAGTTCGGCAGGCTGTCCGTCGATGGTTACGTGCCAGCCGTCCGGATAATAGATTTCGGAGAATACGGCAATACCGTCTTGGGCATTGTTCGTTTCGTACGTCAGGCGGTTAGGTGTGTAACTTGTCAGGCGGATGCTGGAGAGGCTGTCTTTATAACTTTCCGTGGTACCTTTCAGCACATCCTTGAAGCGGGCATCCACTACGGCTGTCTCTGTGGGTATGATGCTGTCCAGGGCGTCAATCTCTTCGTTGGCGTTGTTCACATACTGCACCTTGTTTACAAACCATGCATTGCCGTAGGCGTGCGGGTTGAGGATGGGAACGGTTTGTCTTTGCTGTCCTGCAGGGAAGATGAAGTATTTGGTGTTCAGCATGTTCAGTATGCGGAACTTATTGGCATCCACGCTGTCCATCTCACCTCCGGCGGTGGCAATGGCCTTGTAGGCCGCCTGCATTTCGGGAGAGATGTGATGCTCTATCATTTCCTGGTAGCGACGCAGCTTGGCCGGGTGATAACCGCCGACGCTTTTGTGCCAGTAGGAGGTGTTGTTGTCATCGAAGGTGCTGGTGGCAAAGTTCAATACACGATAGTCCAAGCTGGTATCTTGTAGTATCAGCTCGTCTGTATTCGTCTTGGTGAAGGTTTCCGTACGGATGGAGTGGGGCACGAACTGGGCATCATTCAGATAGCGCTTGTTGACCCCCCACATATCTGCCAGGCAGAGTATGGTGATACCTGCAATGGTCAGCGAGCTACGCAGCTTGCCGCTTGCATAGAGCCAGAGCAGGCTGCAGCCGATGCCTATGATGATGAAGCTACGCAGGGCGTCGCTGCTGACGAGTTCGGCACGCATCTCTCCCAAGTTGGCAAGGATGTCGGAGAGTTCGTTGGCGGGTATCATCTGCTGGTTGACGGCATTCTGCAGCATCTGTGCCTCTTGGGCGGGCACGTAGCCGGAGCCGATGCTGCCCGGGGCAATGGCAAGCAGCAGGGCGATGCCTGCAGTGAGCAGCAGGCTGATGCCGAGGGGCTTCTTTTCCTGTTTTAAGATTTCCGGCTCTTCGAGCAGGCGTTTCAGGGCAAAGATAGCCAGCAAAGGTATCGTGAACTCTGCTATGACAAGGATGGAGGACACGGCGCGGAACTTGTTGTACAACGGGACGTAATCGATGAAGAAATCCGTCAGCGGCATGAAGTTCTTGCCCCAGGACAAGACGATGGAGAAGAAGGTGGCTCCTATCAATGCCCACTTCAACGGTCCTTTCACGATGAAGCATCCCAGTACGAACAGAAACAAGACGAATGCTCCGACGTAGACGGGACCCGACGTCATGGGCTGGGTACCGAAATATTGTGTCAGTGAGCCGTACAGACTGCTGTACATCGGGTTTGCCTTGCTCATGGCAGTTTCACTCTGGCTGAGGGCGGCAGATGCTCCGCCTTTGAAGTTGGGCACCAGCAGAGTCAGTGTTTCGTCGATGCCGTAGCTCCACTGGGTGATGTAGTCGCGGTCCAGCCCGCTACTGGTCTGCTTGGCAGCGTCGCCGGTCTGCACCAGTTCGCTTTTGCCGCGCATGGTTTCTTTGCTGTAGGCATAGGTGTGATAGAGGTTGGATACGTTGGCGGCTATGCCGACGAGGGCTGCCACAATCAGTACGGCACTTGCCTTGAAGAACTGGGGCAATGTCTTGGTACGCCATGCTTTCTCGAAGTAGGCTCCCACAAAGAAAAGGATGACGAAGAAGAAGTAATAGGACATCTGCACGTGGTTCGAGGTGATTTGCAGGGCCACGAACAAGGCGGTGAGGATGCCTCCCCACAGCAGTTTCCCGCGATAGGCGAGCACGATGCCCGCTATGGTGGGCGGCACGTAGGCAAGGGTGATGAACTTCCAGATGTGTCCGGCGGATATCAGGATAAAGAAATAGGACGAGAATGCCCACATGATACCGCCCAGTCCGGCCAGCCAGACCGGTATGCCGAAGACGCGCAGCAGGATGTAGAAGCCGAGCATCAGCATGAATGTGAGGCACACATAGTCGGGCAGGAAGAGTTGGTAGGCTTTCTGTACCCACTGCAGTGACTTGGTGGAGTCATACGAAGGGGCTATCTGATACATGGGCATACCGCCGAACAGCGAGTTTGTCCAACGGCTGCGTTCGCCCGTCTGTTCGTAATACTCCTTGACTTCTTGTCCTGCCCCTGCTCCTGCAGCCGTGTCGTGCTGAAAGAGAATACGGTTTTCTATATCCGCCGGAAAGAAGTAGGCGAAGGAAAGGAGGACGAATGCCAGGATGGCAATAAGGTCGGGAAGAAGCTTCTTCATGAGTTATAAGTTATGAGTTATCAATTAATCAATTGTGGGGCAAAGATAGTGCAAACCGAATACAGAACTTTCATGCTTGCATGAAAAAGTTTTGTTAAGGTGCAGCCTGTCTTCGCTTTTGTGGCAAAGATACATAAATGCAGATTGTTATTGTCACGTTATCGGCAGAATGTTGTACCTTTGCCTTTCCAAAAAAAGATTAAAGTGCTTTAATGGTAATATGCAAGCTTAAATTATTATAGATATGACAATAGGGATAATCAGTGCAATGGACAGCGAACACCGCCGGTTGGTGGAGCGCTTGCAGGATAAGAATACGTCGGGCGATGGTAGTTTCCGCTATGTGGAAGGTACATTGGGCGGTAACCATGTAATCTTGACGCAATGTGGCATCGGTAAGGTGAGTGCAGCGGTAGGAGCTTCGGAACTGATACGGCGCTTTTCTCCGGACTGCATCGTCAGCACCGGTGTGGCGGGCGGCATTGATGCTTGCCTGAAGGTGACGGATGTAGTGGCAAGCCAACGTCTGGTGTATCACGACGTCTGGTGCGGCGACGGTAACGAGTACGGACAAGTGCAAGGTTTCCCCGCCTCTTACGAGGGGTGTCCCTCTCTGTTGAAACATGCCTTGTCGCTGAACGAAGCCGGAATGGAAAGCCGCATCCACAGCGGACTTGTCTGTACCGGCGACCAGTTCATCACCAACCGTACGGAGCTGGATACCATCAAGCAACGTTTCCCCGACGGTCTTGCCGTTGATATGGAGTCTGCCGCCATTGCGCAGACTTGCTATCTGTACAATGTTCCTTTTCTCAGCTTCCGCATCATCAGCGACACACCCGGAGTAGAGGACCATGCTTCGCAGTATGCCGATTTCTGGGGAACCATGGCAGAGCGTTCGTTCCTCACGATATGGACCTTCCTCTCCACCCTTCCCAGCAATTTATAACTCATAACTTATAACTTATAACTCATGAAGAAGATTCCCAGTTTTACAATCGACCACATCCGCTTGTTGCGCGGCATTTACGTATCCCGCCAGGATGAAGTGAACGGAGAAACAGTCACTACTTTCGACATCCGTATGAAAGAGCCCAATCGCGAGCCTGCTTTGGGACAAGGTGCTCTGCATACTATCGAACATCTTGCCGCCACCTACCTGCGCAATGACCCGCAGTGGCAGGACAAGATTATCTATTGGGGTCCCATGGGCTGCCTCACCGGTAATTATCTGCTGATGAAAGGTGACTTGAAGCCGCAGGACATACTGGCACTGATGCAGGACACCTTCCGCTTTGTTGCCGAATATGAAGGTGAAGTCCCCGGTGCCGCTCCGCAAGATTGCGGCAACTACCTGCTCCACGACCTTCCGATGGCTAAATGGGAGTCTGCCAAATACCTGCATGAGGTCTTGGAACAGATGAAAGAGGAGAATATGAAGTATCCGGAAAAAGAAGAAAAATAAGGGGGTTAGCGATTAGGGATTAAGGATGGGTTTATGCCTATATTAAAGTCTATGCGGCCCCAAATAATCCCTAATCGCTAACCCCTTATCTCTTATCCTTTATTATCACACAATCTCAATCCCCTGCTCCTTGCAAAGCTGTAATCCCAGGTCTTTCAGCTTGAATTTCTGTATCTTGCCACTTCCCGTCATGGGGAATTCTTTGATGAAGAAGATATACTTGGGTATCTTGTAGCGTGATATTTTGCCGATGCAGAAGTCTCGTACATCCGATTCGTGCATATCCACTCCTTCGTGCAGGATGATGAAAGCGCCTACGGCTTCACCGTATTTCTTAGAGGGAATACCGGCTACCTGCACGTCTTTTACGCCTTCCAGTTGATAGAGGAACTCTTCTATCTCGCGGGGATAGATATTTTCACCACCGCGGATAATCATGTCCTTGATGCGTCCTGTAATGCGGTAATTGCCGTCCTTGTCCTTTATTCCAAGGTCTCCCGAGTGCAGGAAGCCGTTCTCATCAATGACTTCGGCTGTGGCTTCCGGGTTTTTGTAGTAACCCTTCATGGTGTTGTATCCGCGGTTGCACATTTCACCTTGTACGCCTACGGGACACTCTTCTCCGGTTTCGGGGTCGATAACCTTTACTTCCGTATGTTCAAAGTCGTGTCCTACGGTATTGCAACGTACATCGAACGGGTCGTCTATCCGGGTGGCGGTCATTCCGGGAGCAGCTTCGGTCAGCCCGTAAACGCTGGTTACCTTCATGTACATTTTCTCTTCCACCTGCTTCATCAGCTCTACCGGGCAGAGGGAACCTGCCATGATACCCGTACGGAGGCTGGACATGTCGAACATGTCGAACATCGGATGGTTCAGTTCGGCAATGAACATGGTGGGTACGCCGTAAAGTGCCGTGCAGCGCTCCTTGTGGATAGAGGCGAGCACTACCAGTGGGTTGAAGCGTTCCACCATTACTTCTGTACAGCCGTGTGTCAGGCAGTTCATGGTGGCAAGTACCACGCCAAAGCAGTGGAACAATGGTACGCAGACGCAGAGCTTGTCATCGGCGGTAAACTTCATGTGCTCACCGGTAAGGAAACCGTTGTTGGCAATGTTGTAGTGGGTAAGCATGACGCCTTTCGGGAATCCCGTAGTGCCGGAGGTGTATTGCATGTTCACTACATCGTGGCAAGTGACCTGACTTTTGAGTTCATTCAGGCGGCTGTCTTCTATATTGTCGCCCAAGAGAAGTATTTCGGCCGTGTTGTACATGCCCCGGTGCTTCTCCTGCCCCACGTAGATGACGTTTTTCATATAAGGGAAACGTTCGCTTTTCAAGTGTCCGCGTTGGCAAGTCTTCAGTTCCGGAAGCATGGTATAGGTCATCTGCACAAAGTCACTGTCCTTTTCGCCATTGACGATGCAGAGGGTATGCATGTCGGAGTTCTGGCAGAGATATTCCAGCTCGGACTGTTTGTAGTTGGTGTTTACCGTTACGTAGACGGCACCTATCTTGGCGCAAGCGTATAATAGAGTCAGCCAGTCGGGTACATTGGCTGCCCAGATACCTACGTGTGTTCCCCGTTCCACGCCGATGGCGATAAGTCCTTTGGCCATGTCGTCCACCCGGCGGTTGAACTGGCTCCAGGTGAAGCGCAGGTTGCGGTCAGAGTAAACGATATATTCTTTGTCTGGTGTTGTTTCGGCCCAATGTTCCAACCATTGGCCGAGGGTACGTTCGTATAACATGATGTGGAAGTTGAAAGTGGAAAGTTGAAAGGTGAAAATAGAAAGTATTTATCATTTTCCATTTTCACCTTTTAATTTTCCATTAATTTAAATTGGTGTATAAACTACTGCAAGTATCTTGGCTGCCTGCCCTTCATAGGCGTGTACGTGGTGCGGAACGATGGAATCGTAATAGATGCTGTCACCTTCTTCGAGCAGGTAGGTGTTTTTGCCGTAACTGATTTCCATGGTCCCTTCCATCACCATGATGAATTCTTCGCCTTCGTGTGAGGAGAGTACAAAGTCACTGTCGTCCGTAGCGGCCACATCAATGATAAACGGCTCCATATGGCGGTCGGCTTTGGATTTGGAGAGTGAATGATACTCCATATGCTTGCGGCTGTGGATGGCATTGTTGGAGAAACTGATACTGTTCTGCGACTCGTCCTTACGGCAGACCACGGGACCGTTCTCATCCTGGTCGTCAAGAAAAGTTCCCAAACGTACACCCAGCACACGAGCTATCTTGATGAGGGGAGCCAGTGACGGGAGGTCGATGTTGTTTTCTATACGTTCAATCTGTTCGATAGCAAGTCCCGAACGCTGTGCCAGTTCTTCCATACTGATGGATTGGCTTTCACGGAGTGATTTTATTTTTTCTCCTACGATTTTGCTGGTATCCATAATGATAGTATTTTCTGTCTAAAGGTTATAATTTATAGCTGTTAAACCGCAAAAATAAGAGAAACTTTTACTTGATGCAACATTCTGAGGGAAAATATTGCTGAAATATCTCCGGTGGTCGGCTTATTTGTATAATATTCTTCTGTTCTGTTTCTCTTTCTTCCCCAAAGTTCTGTTTATAGCCGCTTCAAGTCTTGTTCCGATACGTGCTTTCCTTTGTACGCTTTGCCTGCTGCATTGAAACGATAGCTTAGGTTCAGGGAGAAGCTGCGCGAGTCCGGGTTTGCCTTTTTCGTATAGGTCAGCCGGGGACCGAACAGCATGAAGGAGCCATACCGGGAATTCCACAGGTCATTGGCTTGCAGTCCGAGCGTCAGCCTTTTGTTGAAGAATGTTTTGCGGATGCCAGCGTCTATGCCCCAATAGGAACGTTGCAGCATGGCGCCGAAGTTGCCTTCGCTCTGGTAGTCGGCATCAAGGGAGAGAGTCCACTCGTCCGGAAGCTGGAGACTGTTTTGCAGAAAGAGGTAAATGCTGCCGCGGTTCATATTCTTGCTACTGCCTTGATTGGTGACTTTGAAGAACGGTTGGGCGAAGTAGATGCCGAGCTCCGGTTTCCAGATGCCGACGGTGGGTGACAGATGGGCAGAGGCGGTGAGATACTGCATCCGTTTGAAATTTCCGGTAGTGAAGATGACAACATCCGGATTGTCCTCGTATTCTTTGGTCATGAAGGCAATGGCATTGCGGCGGTATTGGTAGTTAAGTCCGAATTGTACCCACTTGTAAAGGGCCGTGAACTGCAGGTCGTGGTTGGTTTCGGGGGTGAGCAGTGGGTTTCCGCCTTCGTAGATGAAACGGTTGTTATAACTCAGTGTGCTACGTAGCTGGAAGAAGCTGGGGCGGTTGCTTTTGGCTGTATAGCTGAGATTGGCTTGGGCTTTGCCGAGAGGAAAGTCTACCGATAGGTTGGGGCACCAGTCATTGTAAGTACGACTTTGACCGGACACGTACTTTTCCTGCTCCCAATAGTCGGAGACGGCATGCTCGAAGCGCAGTCCTGCAAGAAGGCTGATTTTTCCTAATGTCAGTGAGTATTCGGCAAAGACGGCGGACTTGCTTTCGTCGATTCGACTGTCTGTATCGGGAAGTATGTGCTGCCGGTTCAGGAAATTGTCATTTCGCCGGATGAAGGTGTAATCGGCACCGGTCTTCAGTTCACCTTTCCAAAGGGGATGGGTCAGAATCAACTTGGCGGCATAAAGGCGGTTGTCGGCGTGGTTGAAAGAGCTGATGTCGCGATTGCCTTCGGTCTGGCTTTCTTCTTTAGCCTCCTGGTGATTATAACTTTTTCCGTATACCAGGTCGGTGTTGAAGTTTATGTGGAGTTGCTTTATGCTGCCCTGATAGTAGGCATTCAGCTGGTGCCGGTTGGTTTGCTGCAAGTTTTGGGAGGAATGTATGGTGTGATCGGCCAATTCTTCATTTGCCCGGACGGTATATGCCGAATGGTCACTGCTGTGATAATCGGGGGTACGATGAAACTCATAGGAGGCACCGAGGCTGTGTTGGGGGGTGAAGTCGTAACTGGCGCTTGCTTTTCCTCCGGCAAGTAGTCCCTTATTATATAAGTGAACCCGGTTATTTACATCCCATTGTATTTCGGACGGTATCTGGTAGCGAACCTCCTGGTGGCGTTTTCTGTTTTCATAATTGGTGTACAGCATGCCCAGCAGGGACAGTCCTTTCTTCTGATAATTCAGATTGACTTGTCCGTAATGGCTGTTGCGTCTCCGTTGGGTGATTCCTGCACGGAAATTACCGCCAAAACTGTCTCTTTTGTTACGTACGGTGCGTATGCGTACAACGGCTTTAACGGTAGCATCGTACTCTGCACCCGGGTTGGTGATGAGCTCCACTTTTTCAATATCGGCGGCAGAGAGGCGTTGCAGCTCGGAGTTGTCTTGCAGAAGGCGGTTATCTATATAGATGACCGGTGTCCCTTTGCCAAAAACGGTATACCCCTCATCAGAGGAGCGCAGTCCGGGGATATGTTTCAATACGTCGTTGGCATCATTCAAGGATGCGAGCAGGGTTTGCCGTACGCTTGTCTCCAACTTTCCGCCCTTTAGTCGGAAAACGGGGCGGGCGGCGGTGATGACGGTTTCCGCAAGTAGCACGGCATCGGTTTGCAATATCCAGTTGTGGGTACTCCCGGTGGGGCAAGGCTGGCAAAGGGGTTTGTAACCGATCGAAGAAACTTGTAGTAGATAGTTTCCGGGAGCGGGAGGGAGAAGTTCAAAACTACCGTCGCTTCGGCTACATGTTCCTTGTATGAGGGTGGAATCTTCGGAAAGGAGGGCGATGTTGGCAAACTCTATCGGTTGCTTTTCCTCTGTAAGAATTTTACCTCGGATGGAGGGTGTTGCCGGGCTGGTTTGTGCTTTTGTTGTCGTGACGCTCATTAGGAGCAGGGCAAGAATACATATTATCTGTTTCATGTTCCGGTTGTTGTTTGATTTCGGGACACGAAGGTATCCGCTTTCTGCCGGGATGGAAGAAACAAAAAGCGGATAGTTGTCTGACATTTGCCTGACAATAGACTGACAATGCCTTTTCTTACTCTTCTGGGCGGGGAATGGCTATTTTTCTGTATCCATATCTCCGGTAAATGAGATGGACTGCTTGTTCATGGACTGTATATGGATACTGGTAGAACCATCGGGAAAGACGGTGAGGCTGTATTCATAATTGTCGTCTTCACTGCGAGTCTTGAAGTCTATTTGGGTTTTGCCTTTTTTGAGAGGCTTGGTTGTGTATCCGGTGATGGGGGCGTTGAAGTTTAGACTTTTGCCTCCTCCATAGGGAGCGTTATAGGCCACTCCAAAGTAAGGTAGATAGGAAAAGACAGAGTCATTTCTGACTTCCAATGTATAGTTGGTGGTCAGGCTACTGCTGCTGCCTCTCATCGGTTTCATCCGGTCTACGTTGATTTTGTATTGTCTAGCAGCTATGGCCTCCTTTACTATACGTTCGATACGTGTTTTCTTTTCGCTTCGGCTTTGAGCAGTTGCCGGCATTGCGACAGTCAGGCAGATTAGCCCTAATAGGATAAGTTTGTTAGTCTTCATGATTCTATAATGTTTAGGTTTTTATTTCCAGTCCGTAGGCGCGGCCACGATCTGTTGTTATTCTGAGGTTGCTGTTATCCTCGACAATGGGCTTCAGACGCCGTATCAATGTGTAAAGCGTTTCGTCTGCATTGTCTTTTCCCGGCCATAGCGATTGGCAGATGTCGGATTTGAAAAGTAGGTGTGAGGAAGAAAGGTAGAACATCTCCATCAGTGTGTACTGCATGGGGGTGAGTTTTAGCTTTTCCTGCTGTTCGTTATAGAAGCAGGCTTCCTGGAGGGAAAGCGAAAGGTTGCCGAAGGTAATGAAGTTTTCTTGTTGCTGCCCGTTACTGGCATTAGTCTTTGTGCGCCGACGGAAATAGAAAAAGGTGAATCCTCCCCACAGCAGGGCGGCCAATAGCAATGTTGCCGGAATTGTCTGCTTGGATAAGCTGAACAGCATGGTAGCTGAGCAACGGGCATATCCCCGGAAGGAAAGTGTCAGTCCAGATGCATCGGCTGTGGTGGAGAGCCATACCAATGTGTCGCTGGCAAGACATCCGGCAGGAATCTCATTGAATACGGTGGCGGGAGAGTTCTTTTTCAGTATATGCAGCGAAAGGGTAGAGACATCTTTCAATCCGGTGATGGACAATGCTTCGGTAAAGGCTCTGTGGGAACCGTTTACAGAAACGGGGGCACCTATCACTTCTTGTAGTTTGGCATAAGTCTGGATTGTGTCCGCATTCAACCATAATCCCTTGTTCTGCAATACTGTGCGTTGCAGTGCCTGGTTCAGGTCAGAGACCACACGTTGTTCTGCCTGCGAATAGCTGCGATAACCGAAGCCGAATGATAGCAGTATCAATAGAAAAGTGATTGCTATCGAAAGATTTGCTGCTGATACTTTTCTTTTCATGGATACAAAATTAGGTATAAATCGGATTATGAACAAAAAAGGAAGTTTCCTTTTGGAAAACTTCCTTTTTTAATGGTTTTGCCGCAAGTAGATTACTTACGCAAGCCGAGTTCTTTGACGATAGCACGATATCTGGTGATGTCGCGGTCCTTCAGATAAGTCAGCAACGCACGGCGTTTACCTACCAACATAGTCAAAGCTCTTTCTGTACTATAATCCTTTCTGTTGAGCTTAAGGTGCTCAGTCAGATGAGCAATACGGTAGGAAAACAAAGCTATCTGAGCCTCAGCTGAGCCAGTATCAGTGTTAGACTTTCCGTATTTGCCGAAGATTTCTTGCTTTTTAGCAGCGTCTAAATACATAATGTTTAATTAAAAGTTATTATAAATATTCCCTTTCGGGGCTGCAAAGATAGGGATAAACTTTTATATCACAATGATATTCAGCAAAAAAATCATATCTATACTGCATATCTAATCCAAAATCACTAACTTTGTCGCCTGAAAATAATAGGTATTATATGCAAAAGATTAGAAACATTGCAATTATTGCCCATGTGGACCATGGGAAAACGACGCTCGTTGACAAGATGCTTTTGGCCGGAAATCTTTTCCGCAGCAACCAGAGCACAGGTGAATTAATGTTGGATAACAATGACCTGGAGCGTGAACGAGGTATAACGATTCTCTCAAAGAACGTTTCTATCAACTACAAGGACACCAAGATTAACATTATTGATACTCCGGGACACAGTGACTTCGGAGGTGAAGTGGAACGTGTGTTGAATATGGCGGACGGATGCATTCTACTTGTGGATGCTTTCGAAGGTCCTATGCCGCAGACACGGTTTGTATTGCAGAAAGCTCTGCAGATTGGTCTGAAACCTATCGTTGTTGTGAATAAGGTGGATAAGCCAAATTGCCGTCCCGAAGAAGTGTACGAGATGGTGTTCGACTTGATGTTCAGCCTGAATGCAACCGAGGACCAGCTGGATTTCCCCGTTATCTACGGTTCTGCCAAGAATAATTGGATGAGTACCGACTGGCAGCAGCCGACTGATAACATTTATCCGCTTCTGGACTGTATCTTGGAGAATATTCCTGCCCCCGAACAGTTGGAGGGTACACCGCAAATGCTGGTTACTTCGCTGGATTATTCTTCGTATACCGGGCGTATTGCTGTGGGCCGCGTACACCGTGGCATATTGAAAGAAGGCATGAATGTGTCTTTGGCAAAGCGTGACGGGAGTATCGTGAAATCAAAAATCAAGGAATTGCATACATTCGAAGGTATGGGCCGTGTAAAGGTGCAGGAAGTGTCTTCCGGTGACATCTGTGCGTTGGTAGGTATCGAAGGATTCGAAATCGGAGATACGGTCTGCGATTACGAAAATCCGGAAGCGTTGCCGCCTATTGCCATTGATGAACCTACGATGAGTATGCTCTTCACCATTAATGACTCTCCGTTCTTCGGTAAGGAAGGTAAGTTTGTTACTTCCCGCCACATCCACGACCGTTTGATGAAGGAGTTGGATAAGAATCTTGCACTTCGCGTGCGCAAGAGCGAGGAAGACGGCAAGTGGATTGTTTCCGGCCGTGGCGTGCTTCATCTTTCCGTACTGATTGAGACCATGCGTCGTGAAGGGTATGAGTTGCAGGTAGGGCAACCGCAGGTAATCTTCAAGGAGATTGACGGCGTGAAATGCGAACCTATTGAAGAGCTTACCATCAATGTTCCCGAAGAATATGCCAGCAAGATGATTGATATGGTGACCCGTCGTAAAGGTGAAATGGTGAAGATGGAAAGTGCCGGCGAACGTGTAAATCTTGAGTTCGACATGCCGTCGCGCGGTATCATCGGTCTGCGTACCAATGTGTTGACCGCTTCTGCCGGCGAGGCTATCATGGCACACCGTTTTAAGGAATATCAACCGTATAAGGGTGAGATTGAACGGCGTACCAACGGTTCTATGATTGCCATGGAGTCTGGTACGGCTTTTGCCTATGCCATTGACAAGTTGCAGGACCGCGGCAAATTCTTCATTTTCCCGCAGGAAGAGGTTTATGCAGGCCAGGTAGTGGGCGAGCATTCCCATGACAACGACTTGGTGATTAATGTAACGAAGTCCAAGAAGCTTACCAATATGCGTGCCAGTGGTTCGGATGACAAGGCACGTCTGATTCCTCCCGTACAGTTCTCTCTTGAGGAGGCACTGGAGTACATCAAGGAGGATGAATATGTGGAAGTTACTCCTAAATCAATGCGTATGCGTAAGGTTATCCTCGATGAGCTTGAGCGTAAACGCGCAAACAAGAACTGATAAACAGAAGAGTTTTAGTTGTTATATATGAAAGGAGTGCCCCGCCGAAAGGTGAGGCACTCCTTTTTATTGTCGTCATTCAAACGAAAGTCAATCGATGAATTTTACCTTTGCCGCATTACGGGGTTTGGCAGTGGGCGTTTCGTCCGGATAGCCGAAAGCGATACAGTAAAGTAGCTGATAGCCTTCCGGAATATCCAGTTTCTTCAGGTATTCGGCAGCAGCCGGAGTAGAGGTCATGAAGCGCGTGGGACCGCCCAAGCAGCAAGAACCGATTCCCATGGACCAGGCTGATAGAATCATATTCTCACCCAGCAGTCCGCAGTCAATCTGCGAAAGGTCATAAGACGGGTCATTGGCAATAAATACTACTGTAGAAGCGTTGCGAAACATGTTCTTGAATTTCGGGTCTTCGGCGGCTTTGGGATTTTCCTTCTTGTAGATTTCCGTGATGCCGTTGATGAAATCCGGGTTATCCACTACACGCACTTCCCACGATTGCTTGTTCTGTCCGTTGGGTGCATTGATACCGCAATCCAGGATAATCTGCATGGTGTCGCGATTCACGGCTTGCGGTTTGTACTGGCGGATGCTGCGGCGTGACATGATGGTTTCAATCACCGTATTCTCTTTGCTTTCATTTGCATTGGCAACTTGGGTCTCTTTCTGGACCTGGGCACCGCAACTGCAGAGCAGCAACAAACTTGCGCCTGCCAACATCAATCTGATACTTTTCATATTGCTTTATTTGAATAATGGTTTCTGCAAAACTACTAAAACTTTCGGATTATCAATGAGATAGAGATATTAAAAAAGAAAAAAGGCATCTCCCGGAGGAGATACCTTTTCCATATGTTTCTAACTTTATTGTCAGATTAGAGCTTCGGACCAGCAGCAACCAAAGCCTTACCAGCTTCGTTGCCAGTGAACTTAGCGAAGTTCTTGATGAAGCGGCCAGCCAGGTCTTTTGCTTTTTCTTCCCATTGGCAAGCGCATTCGTAAGTATCGCGAGGATCAAGAATCTTCGGATCTACATTAGGCAATTCAGTAGGAACCACGAAGTCGAAGAAAGGAATAACCTTCGTCGGAGCCTTGTCGATAGAACCGTCGAGGATAGCGTCGATGATACCACGAGTATCTTTGATAGAGATACGTTTGCCGCTACCGTTCCAACCAGTGTTAACCAAGTATGCCTTAGCACCAACCTTGTTCATCTTCTTAACCAATTCTTCTGCATATTTAGTAGGATGCAGGCTCAGGAAAGCAGCACCGAAGCAAGCAGAGAATGTCGGAGTCGGTTCAGTGATACCACGTTCTGTACCAGCCAACTTAGCAGTAAAGCCAGACAAGAAGTAGTACTGAGCTTGTTCAGGGTTCAAGATAGATACCGGAGGTAATACACCGAATGCGTCAGCAGACAAGAAGATTACCTGGTGAGCGTGAGGACCCTTAGAAACCGGTTTAACAATGTTATTGATGTGGTAGATAGGATAAGAAACACGAGTGTTTTCTGTTACGCTCTTGTCAGCGAAGTCAATCTTACCGTCAGCAGCTACTGTAACATTCTCCAACAGAGCGTCACGCTTGATGGCAGCGTAGATATCGGGTTCGCTTTCTTTATCCAAGTTAATAACCTTAGCGTAGCAACCACCTTCGTAGTTGAATACACCTTCGTCATCCCATCCGTGTTCGTCGTCACCGATCAACAGACGTTTCGGGTCAGTTGACAAGGTAGTCTTACCAGTACCGGACAGACCGAAGAAGATAGCAGAGTCAGTACCTTCCATGTTAGTGTTGGCAGAGCAGTGCATAGAAGCGATACCACGCAACGGGTTCTTGTAGTTCATGATAGAGAACATACCCTTCTTCATTTCACCACCGTACCAAGTGTTCAAGATAACCTGTTCGTTGGTCTTCAAGTTGAATACAGTAGCTGTTTCAGAGTTCAGACCCAGTTCCTTGTAGTTGTCAACTTTTGCCTTAGAAGCGTTGAATGATACGAAATCGGGTTCTCCGTAGTTAGCCAGTTCTTCAGCAGTCGGGCGGATGAACATGTTAGTTACGAAGTGAGCCTGCCATGCCACTTCCATGATGAAACGTACTTTCATACGAGTAGCGGGGTTGGCGCCACAGAAAGTATCAACAACGAACAGACGCTTGCCGCTCAATTCCTTTACAGCCTTAGCCTTTAGGTCAGCCCAAGCTTCTTCAGAGCAAGGTTTGTTGTCGTTTTTGTATTCTTCAGAAGTCCACCATACAGAATCCTTGCTGGCTTCATTCATTACGAAGAATTTATCTTTAGGAGAACGACCGGTATAGATACCTGTCATTACATTTACAGCACCCAGTTCAGTTACCTGACCTTTTTCAAAACCTTCCAAACCTGGTTTGGTTTCTTCTGCGAACAGTACATCGTAAGACGGGTTGTGGATAATTTCCTTCACGTCTTGGATACCGTACTTGCTTAAATCTAAATTTGCCATTTCTTTTAATGATTTAAAATGTTGGTATTTGGTTTATAATCTCTTTCCTTAATCTCTTTTACCTTTGATTTACAAGGAAAAACGGGTGTAGAAAAGCTCTTTTTTTCCTGCTTTTCAGCAGGTCCCTTGTTTTTCGCCTACAAAAGTAATACTTTCTTTTTAAAGAAAAGCTCTATTAGAGAAATTTTTCTCTAATAGGAAATCTTTTATAAAACCATAACAATATCTGCTAACTGAATGTTGCAAATTGGGTGAAATTCGTTTACTTTGCACATCAAAACATTCTATAATTATGAAGGTTATCAACTTTGCCGAGACAAATTCTGTCTTGAACCAATACGTGGCAGAAATTCGTGATGTAGCAGTCCAGGGCGACCGTATGCGTTTCCGCCGTAATATTGAACGCATTGGAGAGATAATGGCGTATGAAATGAGTAAGGAACTGACGTATTCTGTCAAGCAGGTACAGACTCCCTTGGGAGTGGCGCCGGTCAGCACACCCGATGACGAGGTGGTGATTGCCACTGTTTTCCGTGCCGGGCTGCCCTTGCATACTGGATTCTTGAATATGTTCGACCATGCCGGGAACGCTTTTGTTTCCGCTTACCGTTATTATAAGGATAAGGAATGCCGCACGGTGGATGTACACATCGAATACATCGCTACTCCGGATTTGTCCAAGAAGACATTATTGATTGTAGACCCGATGCTTGCCACGGGAGAAAGTATGGAATTGGCCTGGAAGGCCTTCGTCACCAAGGGGATGCCGGCCAAGTTGCAGATAGCCTGTGTCATAGCCAGCCGGCAGGGCGTAGAGCATCTGGAAAAGCTGTTCCCTGGAGATGAAGTGACCTTGTGGTGTGCGGCAATCGACCCTGAGATGAACGAGCATTCCTATATCGTGCCCGGGCTGGGAGATGCCGGAGATCTGGCTTTCGGTGACAAGATATAAGGTTCATATATCTTTTCCATCAGCCTTTTTCCAAGTGCGGGCCTATAATGCCCCGGTTCATAATAATTGTGGATGTCTTCCGTGTATTCGTTGATACCGGTGAAATCAAACACATTCCGTTTTCCGAAGAAGCGCTTTAGCGTCTTTACGTCGGCATGGTTTATGTTGACCTGCAGGTAGTCGGGACTGATAATGATTTTTACATCGGTATCATGTTTCCGGCAAATCCACTTTATTTCCTGCAACAGATTGATTTGCTTTTCCCTGAGCACTTGGGGGGCTTCCCGGTATTTCCCGTCTCTATAATTCTTCATTTTCTCTTTGGTGAATTCTCCTTTCCGGTTTTCCCAGTACTTATCTCCCTCTTCCTTTATCATTTTCTCTCTGGGATTTAACACGTCATTGGTTACCGGGTTTCGGGTGGAGCCATAGGGGTTTATAACCCCTTTCATGTAAGGGCGATAGGTATGGAACAGCTTGTAGTCCAGATAGGGGAAGAGAAAGTTCGGGTAGAAGAAGGCTTGGCAGAATTCCTTCTGGAACTTGAAGTTGCTTATTCCCGATATGGCGGGCGGCAGAATGTTGGAATGTCCGGTCAGGCAGCGGTCGTTGTGCAATGATTCCTTGTCGATAATCAGCAGCAGGTTCTTGATTGTTGCACCTGCCTTGTCCAGTGCCTTCAGCTTCAGGCAGACGGCGGCAAGGCTTTCGGCATTTCCGAATAACCGTACGGCTCTTCCACCGTGGAGGTATTTTTCCCATTCATGGCATTGATAAGCCATAGTGCAGGAGTTTCCCATGATATAGGAGTCGATGGGGATAGTATCCCGGTTGTTCAGATACATCTGCCACCCCACGTGCCCTTCGTTTAGTACAACCGGGGTTTGGTCGTATCGTTCATAGTTCTTCAGGACCATGAAAGGGTCGTCCAGGAAATAGACTGCCAGTAGGGCTATAAAAGGGATAAAAAGGATAAATAGCTTTTTCATGAAACGTATGGCTGCGTTCCGTTCGCTGTTTTTCTTCATCATGTGTCTTTATTGTCAAAATTGTAAATATATGAAGCTGTCCGAGTTGAACTGTCCCAGTGTGAAGAGTATTATGGCGAGCAGATAATAGATACTCCATCTTACGGCTGCCGGCTGTCGTCCGAGGGCTTCCAGCAAATCATGCTTGGACATGAAATATTCGTAAACCAATATCAGTACGAGTGCGCTTCCTGCCACAATGCTGTTGTGGTCCGGCATTCCGATGTTCATTTCCTTCCAGCTGTAATGCACATCGAAGGAGAGGTGGCTGATGTAGTGGAACGCTTCGGCCATGGAGCCCGCCCGGAAGAATATCAGAGATACGGCAAAAAGTAGGTAGGTCCTTATGACGGATAGTGTGGCATATAAGCGGCTTCCCAATTGGGCTTTCAGTCTGCGGTGAAATGTCGTGGTCTTCATCTCGTAGAAGATGATGACACCTTGAATTAGTCCGTAGACAGCAAAGTTCCATCCGGCACCATGCCAGATACCCAGTCCCGTGAAGGTCAGCGCCAGACTTAGAAATACGCCCCATTGTCCCCATCCACGCAGGCTCGAGGACAACGGGAGGTACAGATAGTCGCGTACCCAGAATGAAAGCGACATGTGCCATCGGCGCCAGAAGTCGGCAGTGGTCTGCGCAATGAACGGCCGGTTGAAGTTTGGGCTGAGCTTGAATCCCAGCATGCGCGCTCCTCCCAATGCGATGTCGGTATATCCGGAGAAGTCGGCATACAGCTCTATCGGATATAGGAGGCATGCCATCAGCAATTGCACGCCTGAGGCTGTGTATACCGACCCGAAGACACCGTCTATGTATGGGGCGATGGAGTCGGCCAGTATCAGTTTCTTTATCAGTCCCACGACAATCAGTCTCATTCCGTAGACCATGGATGCATAGTCCGTAGCTTTGCAGGACTTCAGTTGGGGGAGCATGTCACCTGCCCTTTCTATGGGACCGGAAAGGAACTTCATGAAGAAGAGCATGTATATCATGAAGTCGGGCAGGCTCTTTTCCGGTTCTTCTTCTTGCCAATAGATTTCTGTCAGGTACGAAATGGCCTGGAAAGTATAGAAAGAGATTCCCAGCGGAAAAAGGATGTGGCAGTCTGTAAGCCGGTCGGCATACCGGAATGCCAACCAGCTCACGACCAGAAAACACACACCTGAAAAATAAATTCCCTTCATGCTGCTTTCCCGCTTGGTCTGTCCTATCCATTTGCCAAGGTAGAAGGTGGTAAGCGTGAGGATGAGGGCCGTTATCAGAAAAGTGAGGTGGTAGAAGCCTATGAAGAGGCAGCTGGCTGTCAGTAAGGTCGCTTTTCTGAATCGTGAAGGAAGCGTATGGTATAGAATGAAAGTACACGCAAACAGTACGACGAAGTTCAGGGATATGAATGACATTTCCTAGTTGGTTTTGGTTAAAATGGCATGGCAGATGTCTCCCACGTTTTTGAGTTTTACAATATCTCTGAAGGTGAAGCGTACATTGAATTTCTTCTCTATCTTGTTTATCAGTTGCATGTTGGTCAGTGAATCCCATCCTTCCACATCCTGGGCGGTGGTCTCATTGTCAAGTACAATGTTCTCTCTTTTCAGTACCTCCCGAAAGATGAGGCTCATTTCATTCAAAATAGTCTGTGTATCCATTGTCAAGTTTAAATTAGTTCTTGTATTTTCTTTCTGTCTGTTTTGCTACTGGTGTTCAGCGGAAACTGTTCCAGGCAATGCATATGCTTGGGAATCATGTAGTAGGGAAGCCTGCTATACAGATATTCCTCCATCTGCTGTTTGTCGAGCTGTTTCTTCTCTACGACGAGATGTAGTTCGCACTGATTGCCGTTGTCGTATTTGGGAATGACGACTACACGGCATTCACCGTTGAAAAAGTTTTTTGCCACATGTTCAATCTCGCTCAGCTCGATGCGAAATCCTTGTATCTTTATCTGTGAGTCTTTTCGTCCGCAATAGATGATGTCACCGTCGGCATCCATCCGGCAGAGGTCTCCCGTCTTGTAGTATACTTTTCCATTGGCGGTCTCTACGAGGCATTCCCCGTTTTTTTCGGGAGCATTCCAGTATCCACCCATCACTTGATTGCCGCTAATCCATAGTTCGCCGGTTTCTCCGGTAGGCAGCGGGCGACCGTCGTTATCCATAATTAGGGCATCGATGCCTTCGAAAGGCCTTCCGATAGCGGTCATGCCGTTGTGATGCTTGCAGGAGGTGACGGGTATCCGGTAGGCAGTGCAGTAGATGGTTCCCTCTGTCGGTCCGTATAGGTTTATGAAAGAGGCATTGGGGACACATTTTCTGAAAGCATCCAACAGCTCCGCGTCAGAAGCCTCGGCAGTAACCACTAGATATCTAAGTGCGGGGAGGTGTATCTCCGGAAAATAGGGACGTAGCAGCTGGAGCAGTGAAGGGGCCACGGCAGCGAAGGTCAGGTCGTATTTTTCCAGAGTTTCAATTACGTTGATGTATTTCACGCCTTCCGGAGAAACGGTGTATATGCAAGCACCCAGCGTCAGCGGATATAGAAAGGATACGATGGAAACGTCAAAAGTGAGTTCGAACATCTGCAGCATCCGGTCGTTCTCGTCCAGTTGCCAGCCGAGGCGGTGGTAGGCGGTATAGAAAGCATTCAGGTTACGGCGGGAGATGGGTACTCCTTTGGGTTCGCCCGTGCTTCCGGAGGTAAAGATGATGTAGGCATTTTCCTCTTCTGCCGTATGGAGGATGTCTTCTGCGGCATGGAACGTGGCGGAGTTCTCTGCCTGCTCTATTTCGGAGGTACATATCAGTTCCAGATTCCGGGTGTCGAGGTTCAAGACATGGATATTCTCGGTATGCAGCACGAGGCGAATGCCTGCCGAGTCGGCAATTCTGTCGTTCCTATGTTTGGGGTAGGAAGGATGCAGGATGACGTATGTCTTTCCGCAAATCAGTGCAGATAGTATGGATGCGTATGTTTCCAGTCTGTTTTCTGCGACGATGCCGATAATTTTGTCTTCTCTGTCCTTGAATAGGGAGGATATTTTCTGTACGCAAGTTGCCAGCTCTCCATAAGTGCAGGCCGTGTCTTCGATGACGAATGCCGGTCGGTCGGCATATTTGCCGAAGGCTTTCATGATGTCGCCAATCAAGTCATTTGGATACTTTTTCATTTAGTCCGTTATGTTATAGTTCAGTTTTTGCGGAAGCGATGTTTGTCCGTCGTTCATTAAAGACAGTGGTTTCCCGCAATCTCCCTACCGGGAAATCCTTAAGATTTCTAAAAAAGGAGGGATACTGTTCGGAATAAAAGAAACAGAGGGGGCAAATACATACTCACCACAGGATAACACGGATTAACACTGCTAAAAGCTCTTTATTATCAGAACTCCTAAGGCAATCTGTGTTAATCCGTGTTATTCTGTGGTGAGTATGATATACTCTTCGGGCAAAATGGGTTTGCGAACAAAGTCCTTATTTTGCCCAGAACAGTTTGTGGTAGTAAGTGTCTTCGGCTGACACCTCTTTATAGTAGGGATTGTAGTTGACTTCCGTATTCGGGTATCTCCAGCGGTTCGGCACATTTGTGATGGTACCGGCCACTTCGGGGAAGGCCAGGCCGGACGGATAGCCGGTACGTCGGATATCACTCCATGCCTCACGACTGGCTAGGAAACCGAAATGCAGCCACTTTTGGGTAATGATAGCATCCAGCTTGTCTGCATATTCCGTGCTGTTCCATTTGGCAGCAGCGAAAGAGGCTGTTTCTTCGGCAGTGGGGGCATTATACCGGCGTGCGTTTTCACCCGTACTTACCGAGTCGTAATAGTAGTAAAGCGTGATGGACTGGCTGACAGCCTTTTTGAACTCTTCTTCCGCTTTTGCTTCATTCTTTGCCACTCCATACCCCATTTCATAGGATTCCGCTTTCAGGAAATGGATTTCGGGTGAGGCCATTATCAGCATGTCGAATTTATCGTTTTCCCAAAAGAAACCTTTCTGCGTGATTTGTGAGAAACCGGTGTTGCTGGTATTGACTTCGTCTTGTGCCTGCGAGTTGTAATATTCCGTCAGCTCATCTGCCACGGTAAGGTCTGTGCCCAGATAACGGTGTTCGTCCAATTGACCGGTGTTTTGGTTGGTAATCTTCACGGGATTGAAGTTGAGCAGGATGCGCGGGTCGTCTTCTCCTTTCACATAAACGCCGCTCAGTGGGTCATTGCTGGTCATATCATAGTTGCCATGGCCCAGCATGCGGTCGATGATGGCGCCCGAAGCAAGTCGGTTAGTTACCCAGTCACCCAGTCCGTGGCCTGCGGTGAAGTTCAGTTGCCCAGACTTCTGGTTGACAATGAGAATGTTGTTTTCTTGTTCCTCTATCAACGGATAGGCTGACGGATTTTCCAGGATTTCCTTGATGGCGGTACGGCCTTCCGCCTGCAAGTCTCCTTGCGCGGCTACGCGCATGGCAAGGCGCAGTCGCAAGGAGTTTGCATAGCGTTCCCATTTGTCCATGTCCCCGTTGTTGATAAAGTCTTGTGTATTGAAGTTCCTCGGTGTGGGGATGGAACGGAACCGTGGAGCAATTTCTTTGAGCTCATCAAGAATGGTTTTATAAATATCCTCGGCCTTGTCATAATGAGCATACGATTTACCTACATCGTTGGTAAGCGGCAGCGTACAAGCTTCCGAGAAAGGCATATCCCCGAAAACGTCCACTGTGGCGGCAAAGAAATCGTACAACTGTACTTTGGCGGCAAGATAGAATGCCTCGTCCTGGGCTTGTTCTGCCGCGCTTTCTTCCTCGTAGAGAGATTCCAGCTTACGGAACTGGGCCAGTGCCGAATACACATTGTCCCACTGTCCGTCAATAGCGGGTATATAGCCGGGGGTATACATATCCGTAGTGTTGGAGTAGCCGAAGGTTTGTGCATACTTGCCCGTAAACTGTGAATCGAATCCGAAGAACCGGTTGTATTCGTAAACATCATAGTCCTTTACTTTTTGGAAGACTCCTACCATCAGATTACTGATGGTGACTTGGGTTACTTTGGAGGGGTCTTCGTATTTGCTGTCGAAGTCATAATCCGTACAGCCTGATGTTGTCAGGAGGAATGCTCCCAATGAAACAAGAGATAATATCTTTGTCTTTTTCATACTCTTTTTTGTTTTTTGGATGGTTGTTTTGTCAGAAACTTGCACGAAGTGAAACACCGAAACTGCGGGTAGCTGTGGTAGAACTTCCCACGGTAGCCTGGTTGGCCCAGGATGTTCCGACGGACGACTCCGCATCGTAGTTTTTCAGTGCTTTGTAGAAGTAGAAGAGATTACGTCCGAAGACCGACACACTCAGCCGGCCCAGTCCCAGTTTGGAGATCATCTTTTCGGGAAATTGGTAGCCGATGGTCAATTCACGCAGTTTGACATAAGAATTGTCGAATACCGAATGGCGGTATGTCAGCTGTTCGGCCTCCGTTCCCCAATTATAGGTGGTGTTGTAGTAATAGCCTGCCGGAATGATACGTGTGTTTCTTTCGCCAGTGGAGGCCACTACACCCGGAAGAATGATGCCGTCGTGGTAGATTATCTCTCCGTTGGGGCCGACACCCGTGGAAGGGTCTACTTGTACCGGAATTCCGCTGGAACTGTTGTCGCCCGGATAGTAATAGGATAGTCCGCCGTGTTCCGTATCACGGTACTTCAGGGATTCGGGTGTCAGACCCACTGCGGTGGCATATTGGTTCATTTCGTTGATAACATCTCCTCCGATGCGGAAGTCGATACTGAAATCGAGGAATACATTCTTGTAGGAGAAAGAGTTGAATAGACCTCCTACGCCTGCCGGATTGATGTTGCCGACTTTCTGCAATTCGGTTTGGTTGAGGTAAAGACCTTTATCGGAAACGAGGTACTCACCGTTTTCGTTCACCTGGGGAACCTGCGCATAGATGTCACCCATTGGCTGGCCTTCCACAGCTTGTATTTTTATTCCACTACCTCCGGAGTTGAGTATTTCCAGATAGGGCACTCCATCGGCCAGTTTCACTACTTTGTTCTTATATACACCATAGTTGGCTGTCAGGTCCCAGCGGAAATCTCTGGTCAGTATGGGAGTGGCACTGATTGATATATCCCAGCCGTGGTTGGCTACCTCGCCCACATTCATCAACACATTCTTTACGCCTGATGTGGAAGGTTGCGGCGTGGAGAGTATCTGGTCCTTTACACGGTTGTTGTAGTAAGATACATCTATACCCAACCGGTTGTTTAAGAACTTGCTTTCCAGACCTATCTCGTATTCGTACTTCTTTTCCGGACGGATATCTGCATTCCCCCATGAAGAGGGAATGGTGTTCCAGGTGAATCCGTTGTCCGAACCTTGCTCGTAGACGATATTGGCGGTATAGGTTTCAGGAGCATTTCCTACGATACCGTATGAGAGGCGCAGTTTTCCATAGTTCCACCATGACGGCATGTGGAAGGCTTGGGTGAAGAGGAAACTCAGATTGGCGGAAGGATAGAAAAAACTTTGGTCTTTTAGGGTAGACGAGCGTTCCTGGCGTCCGGTCAGTTCAAGGAATAGATAGTTGTCCCATCCCAGGCTCAGTGTACCCATATAGCCGGTTTTCAGTAGTTCCATACGTTGCAGGGTACTGCTTGGCGTGTAGCGGCTGGCATTGAGGTCGAACCAGTTTTCCGTGACAAGCCCGCCATTGGTGGAGACCCTGATATTGTTCATATTTTCGTAGCGTCCGGTCCAGCCTACGGTGGCGGCAATGTCGAAGCGGTTGATATTATAGTTGAAGTTCAACATAACATCTCCATAGACAATGTCGTAACGGCGGTTGATGGACTGGAAGCTACCGTTGGGGTCGTATAGGGAATTGGGTTGTTCGCTTTCATATTTCAGTGTTTGCTTCACATCTGTGATATCAGTTGAAACCTGGGCGCGCAGACTCAGCCAGTTGGTTATCTGCCAGGTGGGGCGAATCATACCGATGAGCCGGTTCTCTGTCTCGTCGCTATGGTGATGGTACATATTCCACAGCATGTTGTTCACTCCGGTGGCGTAACTGGGGTCGTAGGCCCATGATTCCTCAGGAGTCAGCGTGGCGTTTCCTCCGACAAAGGTATTACGGTATCCCAGACTGGTGACGTAACTTTGTTTCAGATAGGGAATGTCCAGGAAGGTGGAGAACATGTTGCCGAAACCGCTGTATAGGTTGAGCGAGGTTTGCGGGCGGTCTTCTACATTCTGTACGATGTAGTTAAGGGAGTATTCCAGTTTCAGCGGTTTCGCCAGTTGATACGAACCGGTCAGCTTGAAGTTGTGTTTGGTGAAGCTTCCGGTCAGGGCATTGGGAATCTCGTCCATGAATGTGTAGGAGAAGCGGTTGCTGGTGGTTTCCGTCCCTTGTGAGATGGCGAGATTGTAAGTCTGGGTCCAGCCGGTGCGAAACAACTCTTTCCACGGGTTGTCGGTCAGTGCCTGGTAGGGGCGCATCTTCCCGTCCCAGTAAAGTACCTCGCTGCCGTCGTATTTCGGGCCGAAGGACAAGGTGGTGGAACGGAGGCTTTTGTAGCTTTGTCCGTTTAGGGTTCTCTGATAGAAGCCTCCCGTCTGTTTCTCATAATCGCTGTATGCGGTGTTGTAGGTTCCCGGCCCGTATACGGTCTGTACTTTTGGTAGATAAGCCGGTAAGTTTGCCATGACTTGGGCATTGAAGTCCACCGTCAGCTTGCCGCTTTTGGTGCGCTTGCTAGTGATGACTACCGCACCGTTTGCAGCCTCCGAGCCGTAGAGAGCTGTGGCGGAAGCTCCTTTCAGAATACTGAGGCTCTCGATGTCCTCTGGGTTGATGTCTACCAGACCATTGGAACGGATTTGTCCGTCGTTGCCAAATTCGGCGAAGTCCGTGCTTTTACCCGTGCCGCCGTTGCGGATGGGTACACCGTCCAGAATGATGAGTGGCTGGTTATTTCCAGTGATGGAAGTCAGTCCGCGTACGTTGATGGAGACAGCTCCGGCAGAACCGCCTTGTGTCTGTGTGATGCGGACTCCCGGTGCTTTACCGTACATGGCAGAGGCAAAGTTGGGTGCTCCTGCCTTTACCAATTCGTCTGCACTGATGGTACTGATGGCATAGCCGACACGTTTCGTGTCTTTTTTGATACCCATTGCCGTTACTACGACTTCTTTCAGTTGCTGGGTATCTTCGCTGAGTGTAATCTTCAGGTCGCCTTGCTTTTTTCGTTTTGCCAGGTTTATCTCCCGAGTAGCATAGCCCATGTAAGCGATAGAGAGTGTTGCATCTGCAGGAACGGTCAGTGTGAAGTTGCCGTCCACATCGGTAATGACGCCGTTGTTGGTGCCTTTCTGTATGACGCTGGCACCGATAAGCGGTTCTCCCGTTACATCTCTTACAATGCCTGTAATGGTTCGGTTCTCTTGTGCAAAGGCTGTTCCGGTGAAAAGAAATGTTAATAACCAACTTGCAATAATCAAACTTTTTTGGAAGTGCGACGCTGAATGTGGAATGTCACACCGTTTTCTCATCCTGATTTTCATACTACTGAAAAATAATTGATTTATCTTATTATAAATGTTACGTCCTTTCGGCAGATATTTTAGCAAGAGGTATGCCAAACGAAAGGCAGACTATCCTTTTAAGGATGAATAATGTTGATAATCAATTGCTTATTTTCTATCGGGAAAAAGGGAAGTTCGGGTGTTTGTGGTGTGGAGATGTGGAAAAAATCCACAGTAGGTATTCCACAATTTCCCTCTCTTCCCTTGCAGTCTTGTTGTCGACCCTTATTGGTAGCCTTGTTCATCGGAGGTATGCTCTATCACTACAATAAAATCTGGTGCAGTTGCAGTGGTTGCATTTTTTTTCAGGGTGGGAGTGTTTTTGACCTTTATCCGGGAAGGATTACTCGAACGAAAGAGCTATCAGCCTGCGGTTTGTGAGATTGATATTAAGCCAGTATAAATCAGAGAATCACTTTCAAAATGTGACTACTATGGTTACTGTGGCAAATATAGTTATTCTTGATGGAAGAACTGCATGTTTGGCGTAATAAGTATCTATGTTTGGGAGAGAAAGGATAGGGAGGTACTCTTACTTTTAGGAAATTAATATCATGTTTGCACCTTATTTGTTTCGTGCAAACATGATATTAATAAATCTTAGTGGTTTATTTTACTTCCCACGTATCATTCGTCATCAATAACTCCTCGAAGTTGTGATACTTCTTCTTGGCAGACACCTCTTCGATTTGTTCATGAACAGCATCGTCGTAAGTAGGAGCTTCCACATCGCGGATAACACCGAGTGCAATCGGGAAGTCGGGACCTTCCATCAGGGCAAGCTTCAGTTGCAGGGTGTTGTCCATGCAGTGGGCATCGTGGATGAGGATATCCTTCTCTGTAATGCCGTTCTCACCGAGTTTCACGACTTTTAGACCAAAGCCTTCCTGCATCAGTCCGTATTCGTTGTTCTCGCCGAAGAGCATTGGTTCGCCGTGTTTCAAGTAGATAGCATTCTTGGCGCGGTCTTCCTTTTTGGCTACGGAGTCATGCGTACCGTTATTGAAGATAACGCAGTTTTGCAGAATCTCGCAAACGGAAGCCCCTTTGTGAGCCATGGCTGCCTTCAATATTTCCACTGTCCCCGGAGCATCGGTAGCTACCGCGCGGGCAAAGAAACGGCCGCGGGCACCGAAGCAAAGCTCTGCCGGGTGGAATGGATCTTCTACCGTACCATAGGGAGACGACTTGCTGACGAAACCACGTGGAGAGGTCGGAGAATATTGACCTTTGGTCAGACCGTAGATGCGGTTGTTCAGCAGAATCATGTTCAGGTCGATGTTACGGCGTACGGCGTGGATGAAGTGATTACCGCCGATGGCCAGACCGTCACCGTCGCCGGAGATTTGCCATACCGTCAGGTTGGGATTGGCAACCTTGGCACCTGTAGAGATGGCAGCAGCACGTCCGTGGATGGTCTGCATCGCATACGTATTCATGTAATAGGGCAGACGGCTGGAGCAGCCGATACCTGAGATGACGGCATTCTCCCAAGGAGCTTTGCCGATTTCTGCCATTGCTTTGTGCAGTGAAGCCAGAAAGAAGTGGTCACCACAACCCGGACACCAACGGGGTTGTCCTTTTTTATAGTCTTTTGCTGTATATTCGCACATAATCTTTTTTAATTGATAGTTGATAATTGATAGTTGATAATTGGTGGCTGGTCATTGATAATCCGCATATTACGCATGGTTATTATCAATTGTCAACTGTCAATTATCAATTAATTTATTGAACGCTGCGACCAGCTCGGCAACGACGAACGGTTGTCCTTTGACTTCGTTGAACTGGTACGGGGTGAAGTTGTCTATCTTCATACGTAGATAACCTGCAAATTGTCCGAGATTCTGTTCGGCAACTACCACCTTCTTGTACTTCTTCAGAACGGTTTCCGTGTTCTTGGGGAGCGGATTCAGATAAGTGAAGTGGGCGAGGGCAACCTTCTTGCCTGCCTTGTTCATCTCTTCCATGGCCGAATACAAGTGGCCGTATGTGCCGCCGAAACCGACAATCAGCAAATCGGCATCGTCTGCACAGCCTTGCACTTCTACATCAGGTACGGGGATTTTGGCAACCTTCTCGGCACGCAGGTGGCACATCAAGTCATGGTTTTCGGGATCGGTGGAGATGGCACCGGTATTGCTGTCTTTCTCCAGACCGCCGAGGATGTGCATATAACCTTCTTGTCCGGGGATGGCCCAATAGCGGACACCTGTTTCGGGATTGCGTTTGTACGGAGTATAGTTGTCCTTCATTTCGGAAGTCACGTAGGGAGGGGTGATGGCGGGATAGTCTGCCAGTTTGGGCAGCTTCCAGGCGCCGGAGCCATTGGCTACAAAGCCGTCGGTCAGCAATACGACCGGGGTCATATGCTCCAGTGCAATTTTGCTTGCCATGTAGGCTGCGTCGAAACAGCTTGTGGGTGAAGAGGCGGCAATGACGGGCATTGGGCTTTCACCGTTGCGGCCGAACAATGCCTGCAACAAGTCTGTCTGCTCTGACTTGGTGGGCAGACCGGTAGAAGGACCGCCACGTTGCACGTCGAGCACAACCAGCGGAAGTTCTGTAATGACTGCCAGGTTCATGGCTTCCGATTTCAGGCAGACACCGGGACCGGAAGTGGAGGTCACAGCCAGCGCACCTGCAAAAGCGGCGCCGATAGAAGTGGCGCAACCGGAAATCTCGTCTTCGCACTGCACGGTCATCACGCCCAGAGACTTGTGCTTGGAGAGTTCGTGCAGTACATCGGTTGCCGGAGTAATGGGATAGGAGCCGAGGAATAGCTTCAAGCCAGCCTTTTCAGCTGCGGCGATGAAACCGTAAGCAGTCGCTTTGTTCCCCGTGATATCCATGTATCTGCCGGGAACGGTGGTTTTGCTTTCAATCTTATATGTGTGGGCTACGGAAGCATGGGTGTTGTGTCCATAGTCATATCCTGCATGGATGACCTTGATGTTTGCTTCGGCAATTTCGGGCTTTTTGGCGAATTTCTCGCGGATGAAATCTTCGGCTATCTTCAAGTCGCGGTTGAACAGCCAGCATACCAGGCCTACTGCAAACATATTGCGGCATTTCAGCATGGATTTGTTGTCCATTCCGGTGTCGGCAAGGCAGTCTTTCACCATCTTTGAGATGGGGGCGGCGATGACATCCTGCTTAATACCCATTTCCTCTATCGGATTATCGGTCTTGAAAGCGGCCTTTTCCAAATCTGACTTCTGGAAAGCATCTGTATCGATGATGATGCAAGCAGTGGATTTAGCAAACTTATATTGGGTTTTCAGTGCGGCGGCGTTCATCGCTACCAATACGTCGCATTTGTCACCCGGGGTATAGACTTTCTCTGCACCGATATGTACCTGAAAACCGGAAACACCGGTAAGTGAGCCTTGCGGGGCGCGGATATCTGCCGGATAGTCGGGGAATGTACTGATATCATTGCCCACGGTAGCCGAAACTGTTGAAAAGATGTTGCCGGCGAGCTGCATACCATCGCCGGAGTCTCCGGAGAAGCGGACTACCACTTGCTCCAGTTCTTTGACCATCATGTCGTTTGCCATAACTTACGAATTACTATAGATTAATTTTTGGGGGTTACTGTATTCTATCACTGACCGACAAATTTCGTAAAGTTAATCGGATTAACAAAACTTTTTTCGGAAAATCGACAGAATACATTATCTTTGCATCCGCAATCTACTGCAATATGCAGAATCTATGCAAAAGCCCTTGTAGTTCAACGGATAGAACAAGCGTTTCCTAAACGTTAAATAGCAGTTCGATTCTGCTCAGGGGTACAAAATAACAGATTTAGATAGTGTGGAGTTTCCGCAGAATCCGCAAAATAAGGCTACTTTTGCAGTAAGATGTTCTACAAATAAAGATATGGCTACATTTAAAGCGGAGGTTTTTTCGGTCCAATTCATCATCCATTACTGTCCGGTAAAAAATGAGCGAATAGCCTATAGCTATCCGCTCAGAAGTTATCTTGGTATTTTTTTCATTCGAACGTATTGAGATTTTGATAAAACATAAATAAGTTTTTATTCTGCTATAACTAACTCCTGCGAATGTTCTACTTCCACGCATTGACCTTTCCATTCAAGGGTAGCGTGGACTCCTTCCGGAAGCACAATCCGGGCATGCAAGGTTTGGCCCGTCTTTAGGTATGCTACAGAGATGCTACCCAACGGATGGGGTATGGAGCCTGATGCCTCCGACAGGTGACCAAGAGCAGGAGTCAGACGAACTTTGGCAAACCCCGGAGCGGCAGAGTGAATGCCCAACAACATACGATAGAACTCGATATTGAGATGGGCACTCCAGGCATGACAGTCGGAGCGCGACGGTTCGGGATTTTCTGCCCAGGTGGTGAGCCCGATGGCAAGCTGGTCTCGCCAGGGCTGCAGGGTATCGAGCAAGCGGTTGGCCATGCCGACCTTATCCATGGCTTGCTGTACGAAATAGCGGAAATAGAAAGTGGCTTGGATGAGTGTAGTATCATCAAGCATCTTGCGGCACACCTCTTGCGCTTCGTGTTCTTCAAGCACCTCAGCCAGTATGGCCAGGGCATTGACGTGTTGTGAATAAACATCGTGTTCAGGAGTATCGGCCAACAATCCGCGCGCGCTGTTCCAGTATTTGACTTTGATGGCGGCGGTTATCTGACGAGCTAAATCATGGTAATAATTTCCCAAAACTTCTAAGCCGAAAGCCTTTTCCATAGCGGCCTGTTCGCGCAGTGCCATAACAAACACCAGATTTTGATAGGCCGAGCTGCCGTCTTGACCGTAGTTGGGTTCTCCATAGTCGAAACCCATGGCCCAATCGGCAAAGAACCAATGGGGCATACGCGCCAGACTCTTGTCGGTCCGCAAGTATTCCTCGTAGCAGCCTATGATGTGACGAGCGGCGGGCAGGTATTGACGGAGCCACTGATGTCCGTCGCGCATCATCCAGTAGTCGTAGAGCATACCTATCCAACTGAGCGAATAGGAGGATATCATCTGTGGCGAGGCCGAAGGGTAACGGCTTTGTGTCAGCCCGTCGGCGGTCATCGACATGCGTCCCTGCTCGATGGCGTGCCGGGGCAGGAGTGTGTCGCGGGTGTTGTACAGGGTGAGCATGGCCTGAATCCGGGCGTCGCCAAAATATTGAAGCTGTTCGTAATAGGGGCAGTCCATATAGGTTTCGTTGGCACAGAGGCGGGCGGTGCGCCAGCCTATCTTCTCCATTTGCTCCAGTTCCCGACCTGCGCGCAGGTGACTCTCCTTCTTTAGCGGATAGGCCGTGAAGGTGGCTCCCAGGCATTCGATAGTTAATGCTTCGTCGGCTGTTTCCACCGTCAGTTCCAGATAACGCCAGGTACGCCACCAAAGTGTAGTCGTCTGCCGATGCGTACCCCCATCCATCAGGAACTGGTCTTTCACTCCCATCATAACTTTGCCTGTTGTCTCATCGCGATGTGGTTTGGTGGCATGCCAGATGTCGGGCATATCGGGATTGAACAGTGCCTCGGCGTAACATACTTCCACACTAGCCCCCTTGCCGCCTGAAGTGGTCAGGTGGAGATAGGCATTGGTGAGCGAGTCGCGATCAATCAATACCGACGTTCTTGTATGTGGAGCAACGGTCAGTGGCAAGTTGATATCGCCTGCCGACACCTCGCGCATCTCCATTTGTGGTATGGAGCGAGGCACAAGGAGGCGGCCTCCACGGTCGCGTGTACCCTTGTCGGCTGCCGCATCCAGGTTCCGGGCTTGCTTCCAATCGAATCCGGGGGCTTCTTGCTCTGTTTGCCATCCCCAGGGGTAGTTGTTGGCGTCAAACCGCTCACCGCGGTCGGCCGCATAGTAGCCGGGCACTACAAAGTCGTCGAGCGATGAATAGGATTCGCCCGTCAGCACCTGCCAATTCCAATCGGTGTTGAACACCGGGTCTGCTCCGTCGGCACATACCAATAGGGCAATCTCGTTGGTTCCCATTTGTGCCATCGGACGCTTCTCTCCATAGTTCCATACTACGGCTGCCAGGGTGTTTTTCCCTTGGCGAAGGTAGGGTGCGATATCCACCGTTTCGTAATTCCAGTTGCTGAGATCGCTGCGCGCCGGTCCCAGAGAAACAAGTACTCCATTGACAAAGAGTTTATACCTATTGTCTGCCGATACGCGTATCAGGTGCGCGTCGGGCACCGTGTTTAACTGCGCGCTTTTACGGAAATAGGCGACACGCAGATCCGCGCCCGATTTTTCTGCGTGGCAACCAATCCATACAGCCGGCCATACAGACGCGTCGCAGGATAGTGCCAGGCAAAGAGAAAATAAAACGAAAACACTCTTCTTCATATTCATCAGTTATCAGGTATATTTTCTTCTTCCCAGGTATAGTCTTCCGTGCAGTGGATGTTCACCGACTGGTCTCCGCAGGCGATATTGAATTCGCCAGCCTCGAGTGTCCACTTCTTGCCGGTTCCCATAAAGGCGAGGTCGCTTGCCTTGATGCGGAAAGTTACTGTTTTGCTTTCATCCGGGGCGAGTACAATCTTCTCGAACCCGCGCAGGCGGCGATTGTCGGGCATGAGCGAAGCATAGAGATCGGAAGCATAGAGCATTACTGTTTCCTTGCCCGCCATGGCGCCTGTGTTTTTTACATCGACTGTGAAAGTGAGCACATCGTCTTTCGTGAAACTATTCTTATCGGCACGGAGGTTGCTGTAGGTATAGGTGGTATAGCTCATACCGGCTCCAAACCACCACTGTTCGTAGGTCTTGGCATTATAGTCGTATACACCGCTGATGGTCTCGCGCACTTCGCTCGCCTTATAGTCGTAGTTGACCATTGCATTCGGCTGAGCGCTGTAGGTATATGGCAGACGGCCGGAGAAGTTTTCATTGCCCGCTAAGAGTTCGGCCAGCGCATCTCCTCCATAATTGCCAGGCAGCATGGTGTGTACTACGGCCTTTGCCAAAGGTTCGATGTCGCTGATGGCGCGTCCGCGCGACTCGTTCAGCACCAGGATGATGGGCTTGCCCGTAGCAGCCAGTGCCTTCACCAGATTTTTCTGATTGGTACTGAGATTGATATCGGCAATGTTGCCCCGGGTCTCGGCGTAGGTATTCTCTCCGATGCACACTATCACATAGTCGTTGTCGGCAGCAGCAGCCACGGCATCGCCGATATTATCGGCATGATCCATTGCCCAGCGTTTCGAGTCGTAACTCACGCCCTCTACCAATGTCACATGATTGCTTCCGAACTTGTTTCGCAGGGCTTCATAGATGGTATTGAAATGCCCGGTAAATTCCTCGCGGTCGGCACCGTCGCCCTGCCAGGTATAGCTCCAGCCGCCGTTGAGTGTACGCATGCTGTTGGCATTAGGTCCACATACCAGCAGTCGGGTGCCTTGCTTTATGGGCAATAAGCGACTTTGGCTGTCTACAGAGTCGTTCTTCAATAAAACGATGGATTCCAATGCGGCCTGCCGGCTGTATGCTGCAAACTCCTCACTACCGAATTTGGGATAATCTTTAGCAAAGGTGTTAGGCTGTTCGAAAAGTCCCACCCGGTGTTTCAGGCGCAGGATGCGTCGCACGGCATCGTCAATGCGTTCCATGCTGACGCCACCCTCTTCTACCAGTTCTTTGAGTAAGCCGTTGTAAGTGAATTGCGAGGGAACCATCATCATATCTACACCGGCATTGATGGCTAGCCGGATTGCCTCCTTGGCAGTAGGGACCACGCGGTCGCTGGTAACGGCTCCATCGATGTCTCCCCAGTCGGTTACCACCATTCCGTCCCAGCCAAGCCCTTCCTTGAGCCAGTCGGTGATAAATTCCCGGTTGACCGTGCCCTTCACTCCATTTACGTTGGAACTGTTGGTCATGATGCTTAAGGCTCCTTCCCGGATTCCCCGCAGAAAGGGCGCAAACTGCTTCTCGCGCAGTTCCTCGTAGCTCAATCTGGCCGGTGAACGATCCAGTCCGTTGTATGGTGCTCCGTAGGCAAAGTAATGCTTTAGGCAGCCTGCCACGTGGTATGCATCGATATGGTTAGGATTATCACCTTGCATGCCGCGAAGAGCGGCTGCCCCCATCTCGCTGGAGAGGAATACATCTTCGCCAAATGATTCATACTGCCGACTCCAGGCTTGCATTCTGCCGAGGTCGATACACGGGCCGTAAATCCAGGGTACATTACAGGCACGAGTCTCGTAGGCCACTATTTCGCCCATCTTATATACAAGGTCGCGGTTGAAAGTGGCCGCCATGTTGATGGCACCCGGGAAAAGCGTACCACCGGCGGAGTAGGTGGTGCCATGCATCTGGTCGAGACCATACACGGTGGGGATACCGAGATGTTTTATTGACACATTCTGAATGGTCTTTACCACCTGATTCCACATAGCAGGGGTCTGGGCGGTAGTTTGTGGCGCATTGAGAATGGAGCCGACTTTATATTTGCCCACTACGGAATCGAGCGCCGCCTCATCCAACCGGAAGGGAAGCTTCGACTGGATATCGTTGGACACCCAGTAGAGCCTCATTAGCTTTTCCCTGTTTTGCTTATCTTCGGGCGTTGTCAGTGCCAACTGGGCTGCATTGTGCTGCTTGTCGAGCCCAAAGCGGCGTAAGGTGTCGGCAAGTTCCTGCTCCGACATCCGGGCAAGCTTCTCCACGACGTAACGCGGGTCTCGATAGGTAATCATGCCTATCTCCAGTTCCACCATCTGCCCGATTTTCTCATCGAGGCTCATCTGCTCCAACAGTTTCTCTATCTTGGCTTCTATGGCGGCATCACGTGGCAACATGGGCGGTTGTTGCGCCACAGTGCTCCCGTAAGCCAGCAAGAAAAGTAGGCTAAATAAATATCTCATAGGAATAAATAATCTTTTATAATTAGAAATTGGTCAGCGCCTGAATACTTTCCTGATTCCATTTCTTTGTTTGGAGATCATAGAGGCCGAACAGCCCGCGGTATGCCCAGATGTGGCTGCTGAATCCGCGCAATTGGAACTGCTCTTGCATGAAGGAGAAGTAGCGGTTCATCGATTGCTGGTCGGCTTTGAGGCAGACACCGTATTCGCCGATGTTGAGCGGACGACTGCTCTGTTCGCTCCAGCGTTGGCAGAAGTCGAGGTCGCGAATAATGGGCGCCTTCTCATTTTCGGTTCCGTGCCACTCTACCTGATGTCCTACCATCGCACTCGGCACATACTCCAGATTCTGATGGGTGAAGGTATGAGGCAGGTAGTAGTGACCCTGAACGATGATATTCCATTCGTTTTCCGGGAATTTTAGTTCGCCCAGTGTCCAGGTCTGTCCCAGATTGGGAGTGCCTATAATCAGTGTACGGCCCGGGTTGGTCCGGCGGATGATGGCAATGAGTTCGGCATGCAGCTTGTTCAAACCATCGGCTCCAAGGCGCATGTTGGGTTCGTTTAGCAAGTCGAAGAAGAGCATGTCGTTGGGGTAATCCTTGTAATGCTCGGCAATCTGTGTCCAGAGCGACTTAATTCGGTCGAGGTTCTGTTCCCATGTGAGGTCAGGGTCGTCTTCGCCCATATTGATGGCCGGGTAGTAGTGTTGGTCGATGGAGACAGCGAGGTTGTTTTTCAAACACTGCTCAATGGTCCAGTCCATCTTTTGGAAGAAGTCCGCATCGATGGTATAGGGAGCCTCTTTGGCGCAGTGCTTCACCCAAGTCGTCGGGATACGTACGCTTTGGAATCCGGCTTCGGCAATGCCCTGGAAATCAGCTTCGGTCATGGGGGCATCGTTACCATCTACGGGGTTGGCATCCACATATCCATTCATGTTGAGCCCTCTACCCAGACGCTTGTTCCGTTCGAAGGGAATAGCCGCCTCTGCCGGAGCCTCTACCTTGGTGTCGAGCACGGAGATTACCTTGGTGGGATCCCGATAAAGATCCAGCATCAGATTTCCATGTGTCGAATTGGCATCTTCATACTTCTGCGGACGGGGAGCATACTGTTCCGGACCGAACACGATACCAATCTGCAGATGGTCTGCGCCATCGAAGAGGGCGATACCGCGATTCTCCATACCCATCTTAAGGTCGAAATGATAGCCATCGGCCTGGGGGGAAACTACATAGCCCACGGTCATGTTGGCAGCGGAGTTGGCCTCGCTGCTGATGGTGATGGTGCTGTCTTCGTTGAAGTGGACTACGCTGCGACAACCGTACTGCGAGGCATACCAAGTGCCGGTAAACGATGGTTTTTGGGTTTTGCCGGTGGTGCAGCCAACCAGCAACGCTACCGAGAGGAGTAAGAAAAGTATTTTTTTCATGATTATATTTTTTCAGTGTTAATTTTCAATTTACAGTCAGTTTTGCTTTGTTTACATGCTGACTATCATGTCCAATCATTATCTCGAAGTCGCCTGGCTCAACGGTCAGTTGCAACGCATGGTTGTAGTACTCCAGTTGCTTGCGGCCAATCTCAAACGATACGGTCTTGCTCTCGCCGGCTTTGAGACTGATTTTCTCGAAACCTTTCAGCTCCTTCACCGGGCGTGAACTGGTGGCATAGATGTCCCTTACATAGAGTTGTACCACCTCCTTGCCATCCCGTTTGCCGGTGTTGGTCACCGTCACCGATGCCTTCACCTGACCGTCGGCAGTCATCTCATTGTTTGATAGTGTGACGTCGCTGTATTCGAAGGTCGTGTAGCTCAATCCGTGCCCAAAAGCATAGAGTGGCCCGTGGATGCAGTCGAGATAGTTGCTGTTGAAGCGAGAATAGGCTGCACCATCCTGATGCGGACGTCCCGTGTTCTTGTGGTTGTAGTAGATAGGGCACTGACCCACGTTGCGCGGGAAAGAGGTGGACAGACGGGCACTCGGATTGACATCGCCAAAGACCACATCGGCCATGGCACGACCTGCCTGGTCGCCCAACGACCATGTATAAAGTATGGCATCGGCCAGCGGTTCGGTCTCGGTGAGCGCCAGCGGTCGGCCGGCGGTCAAGATGAGAATTACCGGCTTGCCGGTAGCCTTCAGCGCTTTGAGAAGTTCTACCTGCGGGAGCCCCAGGGTAATGTCGGAACGTGACACGCCTTCGCCGTTCATGTTGTTCAGCTCACCCAAGGCAGCCACCACCACATCGCTCCGGCGGGCCAGGGCCACAGCCTCTGCCACGAGTTGCTCGTTTGGACGAGTATGTACAGGTTTGATGACCTGTCCCGGCTTGTAGGCGCCCAGATATTGGTTGACCATATCTTGTTCCAGTTGCTTGTCTTCAAGCACCCAACAGCCTTCGGCGTATGTAACCGAACCGCCATGACCTGTTACAGCTTCTTGCATACCTTCCAAAAAAGTTACACAGCCATCGGCAAACCTGGAGAAGGACCAACTGCCCTGCATCTCTTTGGCTGCCACCGCAAACGGACCCACCAGGGCAATCTTGGCCGATTTGGAGAGAGGCAGCACATTGGCTTCATTCTTGAGCAACACCTGGCATTCTCTGGCTATCTCACGGCTGAGCTGACGCGCCTCATCGGTGTGAATCTCGCGCTGGTAACGCTGTAGATTCAGGTAGCGATAGGGGTCTTCAAAGAGTCCCAGCTTGTATTTGGCTTCCAACACCCGGCGACAAGCCACCTCAATATCTTTTTCCGATAAACGTCCCTGCTTGACGAGGTTCTCTAGATTGTCCATATAGGCACTTCCGTTGAGGTCCATATCTACCGAAGCCTCTATGGCCAGTGCAGTAACCTCCTCAATATCGCCTATGCCGTGGTTCACACATTCGTTGATGCCTTCATAATCGGAGGTGATGAATCCCTTGAATCCCCATTCTTCGCGCAACAGGTCGTTGAGCAGATAGCGGTTGATGTGTGCAGGGATACCCTCGAAATCGTTGAAAGAAGCCATAAAACTGCCGGCACCCTCGTAGGCAGATTCACGATAAGGTGGAAGGAATCCGTTAAGAGCCTCCTGGCGTCCCATGTTCACAATGTTGTAGTCGCGGCCACCCTCTACCGCTCCATAGAGCGCATAGTGTTTCACGCAGGCCATTACCGTGGTATTGTCGGCAAGGTCAGTACCCTGATAACCGCGTACCATTGCCTTGCCAAGTTCACCGCACAGAAAAGGGTCTTCTCCAAATGTTTCAGCAATGCGTCCCCAACGGGCATCCCGGCAGATATCCAGCATCGGCGAATAGACCCAGTTGATGCCGGAAGCCGTAGCCTCAAGGGAAGCAGCGCGGGCTCCCCGCTCTATCAGTTCCGGATTCCATGAGGTGGACATAGCTAGCGGTATAGGCTGCACCGTTTGCAAACCATGAATAACATCGTAGCCGAACATCAGTGGAATGCCCAGGCGACTCTTCTCTACTGCCAGTTTCTGTGCTGCCAGCAGATCTTCTGCCACATAGCTGCCATACATGGCGCCAAGTTTGCCATCGACTATGAGTTGTTCGCGGCTGTCGTTATCGTCAGATGCGTTGCCCGATACAAACGAAGGCACCGCCAGAAGATTCAACTGTCCTACCTTTTCTGTGAGCGTCATCTTTGCCATCAGGTCATCGATAAACGCATCCATCTCTCCATTAGCAGAGGGAGGGGGAGTATAACTGGTCAGAGTCAATACTCCACATGCTAAAGCAATCAATTTGCTATATTTCATCATATTCACTTAAATTTATTATTTAGAGTTCTAAAATTGTAGAGGATTCACCACTCCACATTAGACTTTGTTAACGACTCTTAAGATTGTTAATTATCAATAGTTTTCATCTCCGAAAAGTAAACTGTGCGCAATGGCATAGTGTGAGCATCACCGATGAGACAGATACTATCAGTAAGGCGAATATCGTTGGATGCTGCACCAACTTTTATAATGAAATCACCCTTTTCTATAGCCCATATTCCATCATTATAATAACCCAATTGTTGCGGTGACATGATAAAGTCTATTTTTTTAGTTTCGCCCGGCTTAAGTGATACTCGACCAAACCCGGCGAGTTTAATGGGTTTCAATGGTTGACTTGCTGAAGTAGGTGATATATATATCTGTACGATTTCGTCACCTTCGCGCGACCCGGTATTAGTCACATTGAAGGAAATATTGAATAACTCATCAGTCGTGAAAACTGATTTGTCAACTACTAGGTCTGAATAATCAAAAGTAGTGTAATTCAGTCCGTACCCGAAGTGATATTGAATACGCTCATCAGGAGTACTGGAATAATTATAGCAGATGTTTTCGTTAAGTTCTACTTTTGGATAACTCACACTCAACTTTCCTGATGGCGCAACATTACCGTAAATAATATCGGCTAGAGCATTACCCCCTTCTTCACCGGGGTACCACGCCTGAATCACGGCTGCACATTTATCCGCAAGGTCGCCAATAACCTGTGCACGCCCACCGAACATAACCAATACAACAGGCTTACCTGTAACTATTAATTGTCTGACAAATTCCTCTTGTTTTCCTGGTAACCGTAAACTTCCGCGGTCTCGATTTTCTCCACACAGTAAAGTATTCTCCCCCATTGCAGCAATGATTATGTCGCTATTGGCAGCTAACGAAAGCGCTTCTTTAGCATCTATTTTCTCATCGCGGGCTATATGGCGATTCTTATCGAGCCATATTGCACGATCATCCCCGCCTTTTGAAATGGATGTCTCAGTTTTGTCAACCCAATCCACACCACAGGAATAGTTCAAAGTGCATCCATCTGGTAGTTTTTTTTCCAGACCTTCTTTCAAAGTTATAATCTGATTATTTGTGTTTCCGGTATTAATGCCTCGCCAAAAATAGTGCAAGCCTTGATATGTGTAATCGCCAAGCATAGCCCACATTGTGTTGGCATTAGGTCCCACAAGAGCTATCTTCCTAGGATGTTCGATAGGGAGGATGTTATCATTCTTAAGAAGTACTACTGATTGTGTAGCAAGTTCATAAGCGGTTTGACGCTCCTCGGCGGTGTCGAATTCTATATCGCCTTCTGCACAGAATGCCGGATTTTTATCAAACAGACCCACTGCAGCTTTTAGCCTCAGAACTCGTTTGACAGCGCCCTCGAATGTCGCCTCACTAACAAGTCCTTGCTTTATTGCTTCGGGAAGGTATTGATAATTGTCACGGTTTTGAAATTCCACATCGTTCCCAGCATTTATGGCAGCCACTCCACGATGCAACGCATCTTCTTCTGTGTCAATCTGGTTAATCGAGCCATAGTCACTTACTGTTATGCCGTCAAATCCGAGATAATTACGCAAAATATCCTGCATAAGATATTTATTGGCAACGGCTTTCACACCATGGAAGTAGTGATAACCGGTCATTATCACTTTACTACCCTTAGTTCGAATCATTGTTTCGTGAGGCAAGAGTATTTCTTCAAAAAGTTCTTTTCTCCTATCGGTATTGCATCCGCCACCATAGCCCAAAAAATGTTTTGAACATGCCGCGACTCCACTTTTCATCCCTCCGTCCTGCAAACCTTCAACAAAAGCAGAACCCATAGCAGCACTTAGATAAGCATCTTCGCCATACGATTCCTCCAAACGGTTGAAATATGGATTCCGAATCACATCCACCATAGGTGACAACGAAAGCATGCCTCCGATTTTTCGCATGCTGATAGCAGTTTGACGAGTTTTTTCTGCAGCCAGGTCAGTATTGAACGAACATGCCAAACCAATTTGCTGTGGGTAAACCGTTGCTTCTTTTGCAGCAATACCTGTTATGACTTCTTCATGAAATAAGGCCGGTATTCCAGTTGGTGTATTCTTCACCAGCCACTCCTGCACTTGTTTTACCATATCGCGAAGCTCTTCGGGTCCATCTAACGAATTGCTGGCATACTGAGCAAAATGTCCTATTCCGTTAGGAATAAGTTCATAGCATCGGACTGTATCAAGCTGATTGTTTTTGTCGAAAAGTTCCGATAGATACATGCTCTGAAGTTGAGCTGCACGTTCATCCATACTCATGCGTTGATATATGTTATCGATTATCTTCTCGGTAAACTCATTTGACAACGGTATTTCCTGTGCTTTGTGTCGAAAGAAAACGGATGTCGATTTATTATCAGAGGCACAACCAGCCAGAATCAACGCTCCACATGCTAAAGCAATCAATTTATTGTATTTCATTCTATTGTCAAAAATGTTTTGGAGGGGTTATCGCTCCGCATCAGGCTTTAGAATGGCTCACTTACTGTTTATGCCTAATTCCTAATACCTAAATGCTTTATTTCAGATTAATGAATCCATTTCTGCTTGAGCGAGCGATAACTCCCATCTATTTTATATACTGTAAATTATGTACTATCGGGTACTTCCGACTTGGCTTCATGGTTTTGGTTTGAAGCACCAGAAGGTGCAAGCTGCCCATGGATAAAGTGCTTGCCCTTCTTCGGCAGGCGCAGCCAATACAAGATTATTGGCATCACACTTCACAATGAAGAACTCAGTGGGCAGGTACGTAGGCGCGGCACCCTCGCCAACCAGGGCTATGGCCGTACCATAAAGGATGGGGGCCGTTACCTTAAGCTTGCCTACCGACCAGTTGGGCACGATGTCGTCGAAGTCGTACGTGAAGGTGCCGGTGCGACCTGTGGGAGCGACAGAGAAATTGCCGTCTATATCGAGCGTCATGCTGCCGGTGGACTCACCCGTCAGGTGATTGATGGTGGGCATATACAGAGTAAACATGTCCATAATCTCTACACTGGCGGCAAACCACGCGGGGCCGGGGTCGGCCTCGTAACCGCCTAAGCCAAAGAAACTTTGGTCGGCCCAGGTCCATGTCTTCTCGCCATCCTCGCCTATCAGGTCGAGCACTATTTGCGGTAGATTGAAGTCCTTGACAATGACTGTACCCAGTTCTTCTGTCACCTGCTCGCCGTTGGCAAGGGTAAAGGTTGCCGAAAGGGGAAACTCACCCGCACCCGTCAGTCGCATCTGAGCCACATTCTTGTCTGAAGTGACACCGCCGCAGCTCCACACGGTCAATACGGGGTTGCCGTTCTTCACGGTGAGGAGATCTTCTTCGTTGGAGAACTCAATCTTTCCCAGGTCGATAGTTGTGCCAAAGTAGGTGGGGGCCCCCTCCTGACCGATGCACAGCCGGGTGGCTATATTGGCCGGAATCGTCGAGATGGTATCTACCTTTACGGTAAACGAGGTCTCGGTGAATGCCTTTCCACCCGAATTCAATCCACGGAAGTTGACGGTATGCTGCCCGGTGAAAGATACCGAAAGTTCGGCATACGCCTTGCGTGCGACAGACTCGCCTACACTCCATTCAGAGAGTATCGGAGAATTGTTTTCTACAACAATGATGTTACCATTTTTGCCATCGACCACCTTCGGAGCCACACTGAGTTGGAGCTCATCAGCGGGGATGGTGCTATCGTCTATGGTATATGTGTCGGTGATAGGGTCGCAAGATGCGAATGCTCCCATCACAGCGATTATACTGATGTATTTGCAAAAGTTTTTCATGATGATATTTTTAATAATTTAGAGCTACAAATTACTTAATCGAAATTCCAAGTGGTGTAGCGCGCGTCCGGAGTGTCCCAGCCGGGATTTTGCGTGAGTACACCGTCGGACAACTGAATTTGCGCGGGCGGAATAGGCCAGAATCCGCCGGTGGCTTGATAACGTGCGGCATACTTGCCATCGCGCATCACGGTACTTACGCCCAGATTCTTTAGCGTGGTATTGTTCTGTTTGTTGAGTTCAGTCTCTGCAATGTGCCAGCGACGAATGTCCTGAAAGCGCTGTCCCTCGAAGGCAAGTTCGTGGCGGCGCTCCTGCTGCAATGCCTCCAGCGAATAGCCGATGGCGGGCAGGCCAGCGCGGGCGCGCACCCGGTTCATGTTGTCGGCATTGCCGGTTAATTCACTGTGCATAAGCAGCACGTCGGCAAAGCGGATGATGTAAAGGTCCTCGAACATGGCTGCCCAACGGGGCTGAATGTAGGGATCGTTCATACCCGCAAATTCAGGATGGGCTATCCAAAAGAGCGAGTTGCCCCAGGAACCCATCTTGTCGTATGCTTGCTTGGAGAGAATGGGCTGTAATTTCTTGTTCCACAGACCGGTCTCTTCCCACTGTTGGCGCACCTCGCCACTTTCATAATTGGCCATATCGAATTCATCTTCGTCTACGATAACAGATGCTCTGCGACGGATATCATCAGGCTCGGCTGCTTCCCAGGAGTCCCAGAGACTGGTAGGAACCGTTCCAAAGGAGTTGGTGTTGCCAAAGGGGAAAGCAGCCCCATTGTCGCTTTTGCTCATGATGCCGAAGAAACTCAGATAGAGATTGCAGTAGCCGCCCTGATTTTCGTAGGAATAACCGGCAAAGTTGCCGAACTTCACGGCAAACACAGCCTCGGCATTGCCGTTGCCTGCCCAGCGGAGGGGCTGGCCATCTACTCCTGTTACACCGGCCGTATATGCGTAGTCGTCTACCGTATATTCGTTGGTGTATGCCCATAGGTTGCGGAAATCGCCCACCAACTGGTGTCCGGAGTTAGCGATGCAGTCTTCCAGCCAGGTTACCACTTGTTGCTTGGTTATGCTGCCACCGTCGGCCGTGGGCATAGCCTCTTTCTGGTAGTAGCCGGTATAGAAGAGGAAGCAGCGGGCCATCAGCGCCTGGGCTGCCCATTTGGTGGCGTGTCCGGACTCTATTTCGTGATACTTCTTATCGCTCATAAGGCTGATAGCTTGCTGCAAATCGGTAGCTATCTGCGCCCACACCTCGTCGGCAGTAGCACGGGGCGTGTTAGTCTCTTGCGTAGTGCTGAGTATCAGGGGTACGCCGCCAAACAGTTCGGCCAGTTCGTAGTACTGGAAGGCACGCATGAAACAGGCTTCGCCCTTACGTTGGCTGAAGAGTCCGGCATCGGGCACGTTGTCGGCAGCCTCCATCAGGTCAAGACCCTCCAGGCAGGTATTGGCGGCATAGATGCCCTTATAGTGAATATCCCAGCAGAAGTCAAACTGTGAATCACTCTTATACATCAGATGGTCGAGTTCCGCATCTTGACTTCCGGCAAACATATCGTCGCTGGCATAGAGGTTGGTGAGCAAATAGGAGGATTCGGGCTTTGCCGCCTGATGATTCAGGTTGGCGTACATAGATGTCACAAGCATTTCCACATCATCCATCGATGTGGGGAAATTTTGCGTGTTGGACTGTGTATAGTTCTTGGTATCGAGCAGATCCTCGCACGAGCAGAGCGTCATCGCGGCCAGCGCGACTATCCCCATATATTTCGTTACTTTTTTTGTTTTCATTGTTTTATTTTAATTTAGAGTTAACAGTGTCTTAGAACTTCAGATTGGCGCCAATCAGCCAGGTACGGGCGATCGGATAAGATCCCATATCTATGCCGCTCACCCACGAAGTGGCGTTTTCGCCATAACGGTCGGTACCGCCGAAACCTACCTCCGGATCCATTCCTTTATAGCCGGTGAAGGTGTAGAGATTCTGTACACTTACATAGAGGCGCAGTTGCGACAGTGGGCAATTCTTCCAGAGGCGCTTGAAGTCATATCCCAATGTCATGTTCTGAATGCGGAGATAGTCGCCGTTCTCTATGTCAATATCAGTCACATGTTCTGCAATCATGGCACTGTTGCCCAGACGCGGGTAGCGGTTGGATGTACCTTCGCCATGCCAGCGGTCAAATGCCTCGATGGTGTGCTGGCGCGTGCCATAGTAGAGTTGTTGCCCAAAGGCTCCGGAAGTGGTGACCGAGAAGTCGAAGCCCTTCCATCCGAGATTGACCGAGAAGCCCAGACGCCAGTCGGGGTGTGGATTGCCAATCATGGTCTTGTCTTTTTCGTCGATAACTCCATCGTGGTGGCGATCCACATAAATCAGGTCGCCGGGTTGAGGGTTGGCCTGTGCCACACCGTTGCCTGCTGCCTTCCAATCATCAATCTGCTTTTGGTTTTGGAAAACACCGGCTGTCTGATAGCCCCAGAAGTAACCGATGGGATAACCAACCTGTGCCCGGTAGAACTCGGCGGCGTTGACGGAAGCAATAGCTCCTTCATTGCCGTGGATGATGCCCTCTGAGTTGGCAATACGGGTGACTTCATTCTTGTTATACGAGGCATTTAGGCTCAATCCGTATGTGAAGTCCTTACCCACACGGTCGTTCCAGGCGAGTGAGAGTTCCACACCCTTGTTGCTCACGTCGCCACCATTGATGTAGGGGGCCTGGGTACCTGCTGTGGAGAGTACCGGAGCCTGTACGAGCCAGTCCTTGGTCTTCTTGTTGTACCAGTCGGCGCTTACCCGCAAGCGGTTGCCCAAGAATACGGCATCAATACCCAAGTTGATTTGTTCGGACTTCTCCCACGTCACATTTTCATTGGCCAATGTGGTGGCATAGGCACCGGTGGTAGGAAGCTTCCCCGTTGCGATGTGTGTCTGTCCAAACTGGTAGCCATGCGAGAGGTCGAAAGCAATGGGCGACACATACTGAAAGTTAGGTATCGACTGATTACCATTCTGTCCCCAACTGGCACGCAGTTTCAGGAAGTCGAGCCAGCCACGGGTGCTTTCCATAAACTTTTCCTCGCTGATAAGCCATCCGGCCGATACAGAGGGGAAGATGCCCCAGCGATTTCCACGGGCAAAGTTACTAGAGCCATCGGCACGAATAATCAGCGTAGCCATGTACTTGTCTTTGTAATTGTAGTTGATACGACCGAAGAACGAGGCCAGCGCCCATTCGTCAAACGGATAGCCCTCGATGTCGGTGGCGGCGTTTCCGATGGTGTTGGATATCCACGCATGATCCATATCGGGTTTCATCGTGGGCAATTGTTGCCCTTCCGTCACGCTGTTGATTATAGAAAGGTTTTCGCCCGGTATGGTCTTCTCAAACGACTGGCCTACCAGTACATCAAAGAGGTGACCGTTCCAATTGGGAAGGATGTAAGAGATTGTATTCTCCTGCGAAATGTTATGTCCCAATGCTGAGCTCTGGGCCACAATATATGAGGCACTTCCCTCGTTTGTAGCAGCCTGATAGGGAGCGGTAAGTGAACGGTAGGAGCTGTTGGTCATACGGTAACTGAACGAACTGCGCCACTTAAGATTCTTAATGGGTTCTACCTCCAGATAGGCAGTCGCGTTGAGGCCGTATGTGCGGTTCTTGTTCAGCCCATGCGCCTTCTGCATCATCAGAATAGGATTGCCCTGTTTATCGTCATACACCCAGCCCGTTTGCTGCATGTCGTGGTAGTCGAACAGTTCTCCTTCGGCATTGTGCATAGGCAATAGCGGAGTAGTCTTTATGGAATTATAGACATCGTTATAGAGAGTAGATGTCTGTGCTATCGTGCTCTGGTTTGAGTAGTAGAACAGTAAATTCTCGCCAATCTTGATGATGTCCCGATCGCTTCCCTTGAGGAGCACATGATCGGAGTTAATACGGGCGGTATAACGCGTATAGTTGGGCACAGTACCCTTGCCTATAATACCGTCTTGCGAGGTAAAACTGAAACCGGCTGAGAACTTGCTCATCTCGTTACCACCTGTCAGATTGATGGCATGGTTCTGCATCGCTGCATTCTCGTTGCGCATCTCGTCGAGCCAGTTAGTACCTTGCCAACCGTTCTGAAGCATATTCCAAGTGTATTCGCCCAATTGTGTCTGCCAGTTCAGCGCCGGAACACCGTTATTGAAGTTGGTTTCATCAGTAATTGCCATGAATTGCTGCGCATTGAGCGTGTTGGGCATCTTATATACGTTCTGCCAACCGTAATACATGTCGTAACTGAGCTGTATCTTGCCCGTCTTACCTTGTTTGGTCGTAACCAGGATAACACCATTAGCGGCACGCGAACCATAAATAGCAGCCGAAGCAGCATCTTTGAGCACATCGATAGACTCAATATCTGCCGGGTTGAGCGTATTGATGTCGCTACCGGCCACACCGTCAATCACATACAGCGGTGCAGAGTCGCCCACGGTACCGATACCGCGAATATTCACCTTGAAACCTTCGCCGGGCAGACCGTTGTTGGCTGTAATGTTGATGCCGGGCGTCTGGTTCTGTAATGCACCCAGTGCACTGGTGGTATTGAGTTTTGTCACATCATCACCCTTCACTTGTACGGTGGCGCCGGTAACGAGTTTCTTCTTCTGTACACCGTAGCCCACTACTACCACTTCTTCCAGTTCCCGATAGTCTTCTTCCAACGTAATCTGGAGATGAGTGACATCTGTTACTTCTATAACGCGGGTCTTATAGCCTACATAGGAGATTTCGAGTTTGGCTCCCCGGTTGACCGTTAGCGTGAAATTACCTTCAATATCGGTAATCACACCGTTGGTTGTACCTTGTTCTATCACACTGGCGCCGATAATGGCACCCATTGCATCGGATACATTGCCTGTCAACTTTACCGTCTGTTGCTGCATCTTCTGCACATCAGGACTCTGAACTGCATAGACCTGAGAGGTTGCTCCCAGTGTCATGGCAGACAATAATCCTGCAAATAGCATAGACTTGTTAAAACTAAATTTACGATTCATTGTTCTGTTTTTTAAGTATTAGTAATTAGTATAAAGTTACCTTATCTCAAGTTTCGGATTTAGGTTTATTAGTTTGTAATAGATATGTGAATTATGATACCCATTATCTTCTGCGACACCGTATGTTCATTCTTACCACACTTCTGCAACTGTGCCCACAAAGCTTCGGATGACACTTTGCAACCTGCTCCCTACGCAAACATAAACGATATGGGGTGCAAAGTCCGTTTCGATGCGACGCAATCTTAGAATAAAGGATTTATTTCTATGAATAAAGGCTTTAGTTATAGAAACAAAGGCTTTATTTTTGCGAACAAATCCTTTATTCTAAGATTTCATAGGCACAAAAGACACTTTGCGCAGACACGAGATACACTCTGCATAGGCACGGAAGATGGGTGATTTTCCCTTTTCACCATGCAAAGAGGTTTCAATCCTAACTTCTGATTCTAAATCCGAAACTCTTGCCTTATTCATTGTAATTTCCTCTAATGAATTTCCGTTTCTGCTGCTAAATTACGATATTAATATAGATGACCTAACTGCGGGTAGCTGGTGACGGTAGATTCTAATTCAGTATATTTATTTTATAATCAATGATTTATGCTTTGCATTGGACGATAAAAAAGTAGATTTTATAGACGATTTGATGAGGCTAATTTCCTTATCCGGATGAAAAAGTGTAGTGAAAAATTCTGCTTTTTACGTCATAGGATAATGAAAATTGTAGTGTTTCCAAATATCTTAGTATCTTTAGGGCAAAATAAGAATATAAGTATGAAAACAGTTGCCAGAACCTTTTTGTTACTTTTCCTATGTAGCCTACAAGGTAAAGCAGCATTCTATAGCGACAAGGCTGCAAACCTGTTGAACACACTGGATTCACTGATAGAGAACTACCCTCAAGTCATCGAACAGCGCCAATCGGCTATCAACCGGATAGCTAGTAAACCTATGCCCAATACGCTACAGGCGCGCTATGAACACAACAAACGTTTGTTTCAGGAATATCAATATTTCAATCCTTAATTCCGCAACACTATTATAAAATATTTTTTTTAAGTACCTGAGCAACAAA